>Ga0164242_10000561_pt1 | contig 44934 bp, 45 predicted proteins | sample OricomgcompostMG_FD_108783 | JGI IMG/M metagenome (GOLD analysis project Ga0164242, IMG submission 108783) | Miracle-Growth compost microbial communities from Emeryville, California, USA - Original compost - Miracle growth compost (MG) ... | reverse complement strand
CACCTCCACGAAGAGAGTTTCTGCCCATCGTTGTGTCGCCTTTTGCTTGTCCCTTGATCTGGGAACAGCTCGTGGTTTCACGAAATAGTCCAGAATTTTTATGCCCGGAAGCCAGAGTAATCCCTCGTCTCAATGTACTAGCAGTAGTGTGAGCTACTTAATAAAGATAACTCAATCTTTGAGTTTTCACCATCGTTAGAGGAAGAGCCTGACACTGGAATGAGTCGTATGGATTCAGATTCTAACTTGGCATGACACATCTGGCAGTAGAAGGTCACTCTTCGATGCAGGTATTAAAGATCTCGTATATATCCAAGTAGAACATCTGTTATTGTTGGACTATCAGCGCTATGGCTATACCTTTTTTAAATCATCACTCCGGCGCTTTGAATACGCGTTTTGTACCTAGGCTTATTGTTAAACTTCATTGACAGCATCCTTTCTTTCTGGTAAGGGGAAGTGTCCATCACAATATTGGACTGTGAGGGGATGGTATCGGCACCTGGGTTAGTTAAACCAGAGCTGACAACACCATTTCTTTGAGACACAGAGTTGAAACTGACGGCGAAAATAACTGCGCGTTGATAGGCCTGCACTATGAAGTTTTGTAAGCTCACGTCGAGACGTCAAGATTCCTATGTAACAGGGTCGAAATCACTCAATTCACAATACACCGTGTTCCTCTTATTCTCACCTTTAACAGCACTTCCTTGGTAATACCAACGGTCTATTTCGATCCTTGCGGATGCAGGGTTACGCCTAGTATAAAATTCTATCTTATCTAGCTTCATTATTTAGGTGTTCAACCGCTCCCATCCGCTGGAAAAGTGTTGTCCAATCCCTCTTGTTGGTGATCCCCTAGCTGCCGTACAAGCTGGAGGCCCTCTACTCCCGGGACTCCCCGAAGGTCACAATGTGGTTCGGAAACGTAACAAGACCATCTACGCTCTATACCACACGCACGTGGCATGATGAGGTGAAGTTGTTCCCTCGCTAGTTTACTGGATTGCGCACTATGCATATAAGGACAGGCCGTTGCTCCGACAGCATCAGTAGCTGAAATTCCATTTTCAGCACAATTTAACGTTAGCGTGTGCAACAAGTGCAAACAAGAAACCACGACCTTTGTGAACCCCGGCGTGATTGGTCATTCTCTCTCGGTGAGATTTAATCTTTGCGCAAACGACAGGGGATTTGCAAACCTGTGTTGATGAAACCACAACCAATAGCAAGCTCCGGTAACTAGCGCATTGGTCAGAGTGCTTATGGATGCAACATTGCAATCACAGCCGCACTTTGTTTGACGACCTCCACCTAAATATAACCGCGAATATTAAGCCGTCTTACTTTCGGTGTCCTCATCGTTCTGCAGGGCTGGGTTGGCTGGGGTGCATCGACCAGATTATTATAACAATCGCGCCTGCCTTAGGGCTCCACGTGTGCTCGTAATGCCTGGTTCAAGTGTTGAATCTACGGCGACACCACAATGGCCGATGAACACACAACAAAAATGGCGGCAAACGAACAACGGGTCTGCGGACTGAAGCGAAAGACGTTTTTCATCTCTTTCGTCATTGCACTCGTAATTATCGCCGCGGCTATTGGAGGCGGCGTTGGCGGTGGTATCTCCGCAAGGAACCGGCAAGCATCCAACCAGGCACCAAGCAGCAGGTAAGTTCTTTGTCATCCCCGGCGCTAGCTGTCCCCTCCCCCAAACTTTACGATTGCTAATCCTCCAAGCTCTGCGCCAAACCCCACCCAGACAACTTCCACGTCGCTCTCAACCTCAGCCACAACCTTGACCTCGGCATCCACTACAAGCAGCAGTCCCTCCAGTACCCCATCGGCGACGTTAACTATCAATAACATGACGAGCCCTTTCGAATTCGCCTTTCAAGGATTTACAGAGCCCAATTACCAGGGGAATGCAACTAGGGTCTTTCATAGGACGGGCTTTTACGATCTCGGCTTGGACGTAATTAGCTATGTTTGGCAGACTAATGTATCTTGCTGCGTCACTTTCTGCGCCGACGAACATAACTCGGCAGGATGGCGATGCACTTCTCGGAAGCGCGATGCAGCGTCTGATACCTTCCCCCGCATCTTCCTTTGGTGTGATGAAGACGAGACTCAATATCATGGAAAGGCAAACGAAACGTGTTCGTGAAACTACGCACGGCGAGAATTTGCGCCAGGCTCGGTAGCAAACAGTACATAACATACGATCGTATATAGAAGCAATGGGATAATTATGCGTTCGTCCTCGCGCCCGTCCCCCTTCCATTGCCCTACATCACTGCTAAGTAAAAGCGAGTGGTATGAAGAGAAAGTCGAGACAGCCGTCCATGCAATCAGAACCTTCTAAATATATCTTAGCGCATCTGTGGAAACAACTCAGGCGAGAAATCTCCCGCCTCGTTTACACACAGTAGTCGACAAAAGTTGGAAACGTTCTCCGAGGATCCCTGTAATCTTTATGTATTACAACCAATAATCGGCAGGGTGTACCCTGAAAGGCTCAACGAGCACGAGGTGATCGTGGCTTGAATCGAGTGATTGTTCCCCTCTCTGCATTTTCAGCCGCGGAAAAGCTAATTACACATATTCCGTAGTAAGACGTGCATAAGCTGTTGGTTGACATCCAATCGGACATCACATCAGCTGAAAGCGCACACTGCGCCACTCAAAAATTACTGGTCAGTGAAAGAGTATCCCCTTTGAGCCTGAATAGCCTGAGGCATCAAACTTCGTCAGTAATTCTAGCAGCTACTCTCCCACAAATAATCTCAACCCCCACTTTACCTACCTTACTTGCTTACCTACGCTACCAAACTGCTCTAATGGCTAATATACCCGGCGACTTTAAGCAGGATCACCAAGCCCCGCAACGCCAAGGTTCATCGTGCTCCAACGAATACGAAGCTAGAACCGAACCTTCATCGAAATAGTATGCACGCATGGCACGCTCCTCTCCAACGCTAGACCCAACTCCCACCCCGGGTCTAGCCGAGGGCCGAGTTCCACTCCCACAAAACGCCCAGCGACCATATCCACAATATCAATCCCAGATGCAAAATGCCGGCATGGCGATAGGCGCTGTAGCCGCGTTTATGCCTAGCACGGGTGGGGGATCCGTTGGCGGAGATCTTGTTGCGGGTGGCGTAATTGGAGGTATTGTGGGCCAGCGGCTGGCCTAGGCTGAAAACCACGCTTTCTGGAGCGGACAGGCAATGCAGTACCGAGAAGGCCGGGCTGCAGGGGTCATCCCACCCCCAGATATGGATGTGGGGAAAAAAGCGTCGTGGTGGAGCAGGGAAGGAAGGGCCCAGCGTAGGGTAGCGAGATGGGAGCGAAGGGCGAAGAGAAGGGACGGGACTGCGTGACAAGTTGATTCTCCCTTTTCCACGAAGCCCTAACATAGTGGACTGGTGGCTGTCTGCATCTCCAAGTGAGAAACTTCGTCTTGCAACTTCCTGTAAATAATGCATGAAGGCAGCGTGCTCTCAAATCAACTCTACTTTCTGTCGAACTTCTCAACGGTAACGGGCTGCCAAGATATCAGAGGGCTAGCTCGTCCATATTCGTATATACTTACACCTTCTTTTTGAAGTTTGGATATTGTGGTTATTTATTACCATATGAGTAGCACTATCGCCAACCTACCTAACAGCACGAGGTTGGCTTCTACTAAAATCCAAAGATGTTTCTACTAATCCTTATCCGTCGCAGATTCTCCTTTGTCTCAACACGCTCCAGGCTGAACCTCTACAGAACACGTGCCACGATAAGCTTCATTTCCGCCCCAACCATACCCCCCTTTGAGCAGCTGTGTGGCCTACGCGAAAACAGCTAGGAACACTCCGATATCTTGCTTACCACGGTATTACTACCCAGCAGCCTTTGGCCCCGGTTGAAAGCAGTAGCGTCTCTGAAGTTTCTCTCAGACCAGTAGCAAGCGACGTGGCTCATTCCGACCGCGCAGCTTCCGGGAAGGACCCCTCTACCCTAGCAATCCTGCGAGGAAGGGTGGTGGCAACGAGCGGGCACAGTCTCTGTAGGCGCTAGGGATAGAGAAGGTGCTGGTACACATTTTCGGTTTCAATATGTCGTTTTTCCCTCATTCGCGGCCAAAGACGTATTAATACCAAGGGTCCTTGCCTATTAGCATTCGGGCGGCTCGTGATGCATGTCTTGGCGATTTCGGCAGTGCAAGGTAGGTTCTTTGAATGGGCGCTGGGGAAGCATCGAGTGCCGAACAGGGAAAGAAATGGCCGCAGGAACAGCGCATCGTAGTGACGCATCATCTACATGAGAGTTAACTTGCCGGTTTTAATAGGGGTGGCAAACGTAAGCTGCGAGGTCTGTTATATGGCTCAAGGTTGGATAGCGAATAGGAAATCTGGAGGTGTTTTCCATTCTCAGAGTTCGAACGCGCCGGAAAACATGTACCGCCCTGCCGTTCCGCTCCGGCGCAGTCCTTAAGGTGATAGTGCTTTTGGGGTAGTACATCTACGGAACGGGCTCACTAAGACGTTTCTGCAATAATACAGGTAAACGTGGCGGCCTTGACCGGGTGTGCGTGCCTCGGTCTACCATAGCATCTAATTATGACATGTAAATTTAAATTCCAGCTATTACCTTTCTCGTGGGTGGGCCGGTGTGGCTGTAGCTTTGGCCTATGCCGGGGGGTTGCGTCTGGTGTTGAGGATGTGCGTGGTGTGTTGACTGGGGCGCAGTTGAGGAGCTTCATTCTGCTACCCCAGCTACAATCGCCACGATATCCTCCGACCCCCAAACCCCAACCATAAAAAGAATTAAAATTTTGGGGACTAACTCTGCAGGGATGCTTTTTTGAACCACTACCACCACCCACCCCCTGGAAAACAGTCAGCAAGATCTTCTATCCGTTGACTTTTTTTCCCGTTGTTGCAAGAGTATAATTTCCCCCTGCCCTTAGTACTAGTTTCTATCCTATGAGTTGCTTTCTTAGCTTGTCTACTACTTCTCTATTTGGTACTGATAGCTTGGTGACATCTCACAGCCGAGTAGGAAGCATTTATTTGAACTACTTTTTATGGGCCAAGATTTTACCGATGTTTACAAATAATTGCACATTGCAGCAAGACTCTAACGCCACAAGAGTTTTTTTGAACTAGGTAAGACAGCAAAGGAGAAATATGGCAAGGCATGACGAGAGAACTAGCAAATAAGGATAGGAAGAATGAAATTAATGTCAATTTTTCAATCCTAATGAGTCTGAAAAGAGTATTCCGAATAGAACGCCTTGACACAAGGCTGCCAGGTGATAATTAGATGTAGCCTGTAGGGCTAGTTGAATTAAATACCCTCTAGAACAAGTAGCCCTCCCTATATCCATCACATTCCTGAACCGAACAAGCTAGAGGGAAAACAACGGGCCAACAGACTAATAGGGAAATACTGCAGAAAAAAGGGCTGAACCATCTGACCCCCGATAGCTCAGTTTCTCCTCCCTCTGCAGCTGTGGTTGTGTGAAGGTTAAAAGGAGGGTTGTTAGCACAAAACAGTGGAGATAAGAGCCTACAATGCATGGCAGTGTATTAGCTATTTAAGTTGGCCATTGTCTGAAGGCTGTTATGACGACTAATTACTTGATTATCTTACTAAACCAGCTTATATTAAGTAGTAGCCAGCCGCTGTTGCACCTTGTTGAAAGTGCATTCAGCGCAAGTAGCACTGATAGGGTGGAGCCGAACATCATCTCCTTGCTAGGCTTGATATTCAGGCACTGCACTGTGCCTGCGTTTGGGTGACTGGATTTCTTATCGAAAGGATACTTACATGTCTCTTTAAATTACTGCGTGCCGTTGGGACAGACCTTATACCTGTGGTTGACTTCGGCTTGGCCGCATATTGTCGTAGTCGTTGGAGTTGGCGTATGTGGCTACAATCTTTTGTTAACTACCTAAATTGTTGAACGCCGAGGTGTTGGTTTATGAGCACATTATTTTGTGACTATGGGGAGCCAATGAGTGGGAAAAGCCTCTATGCAGGGCTCATACGCTATAAAGGCTTGCGGGCATCGATCCACCACTAGCTAGGTAGTTGGATATCTACTTCCTGTACGGGTCACATCCGTGACACACTCTCGTGCGGCACCTACAAGAGCTAAGAAGGCAACCCTGTAGCTTCGACCTGCTCTTGGCCGATCATATGGCTCATCTCTTTCCGAGTCTGTTTCGCGTGAGATTAGAGATGCTAAAGGATATTCGATGAGCTAGCGTATTCTACCAAGATAACAGGCTCTACCCCTTTACTGGTCGTTGCTCGCACCACAAACGTAGCAATGAAGCCAAATTCTAGGCGCTAATTACCCAGTAAATGCGTTACTAGGCATCATCGAACCTCCCTGTCCCGTGTCTATATTGGCCACAGTATATAGTAATCGGAACATTATACAACGATTGTCCGGCCATTTTTAGTAAGCATGGCATTTGGCAAACTAATTATATAGGTAACCTGCCAACACTGCCTCCGTTTACCACCAGCCATCGTTCTTAGGTACATGTACTCAGGTTTGATCATCTAACAAGAATGGAAATAATCAGGGAAGGACTCTAATACAGGCATACACGCCATAGGATCATAATTCCAGTCCATCACTTGTGGAATGTCTACCTTCGCCACCACGATCTGAGATAATAGCGTAGCAAGAGACGTAGAAGCACGCCAAATTGTCGAACTCGGATCCACTGTCACGGGACGAATATTACCTAGTCATTAACTCCTAATAGAGTTGTAGCGGAGCAGAGTACGGAAAGAAACCCTTAACTTAGATGTATTTAAAGAGTGGCTGCGAGAAATACTGCTGCTCTTGGACATCCAACCTCTTGAGCTAAACACCCATAGCCATGACGATTCACTAAGGCTTGAACCTTTAAGTCCCTACTCGGCTTCCATGACGCCGTGATGGCCATCTACCTCCTCCTCTCTCTTGATGATATGGGATCCACCTCCTATTAAGATTGCGTTTGGTTGGAGCCTATCCCACCTACACGCTCGACGTGTGCATCTATAACAGTTTCCCCGGCCAGTCGGATGAGGGTAGCAATTACCACTGGTGCTGCACTGGACTCTATAGCAACTACCCTGGTCCCGCTTTTGCATTTGGTCCTGCACCGCCTTACATTGTCTCGGGTATTCATCCTTGGAAGGAAACTCGTTTGCCAGAACCTCCTTCAGCTCCTCAGGGCCCATGATAGGCAGTCTTCTGGAGCCTCGGGGCCAGGAGGGGTATCCAGAGCTGCGTAGTCAGGGAGGAGAAAGAGGCGTTTGTCCTTGAGTGTCAGCCACTTCTCGCCGTTTTTGAAGACCCAGAACATGCCGGCGTGGTCGGCGTGCTTCATGTCCTCGATGCTATACTCGGCGGAAACGTTACGAAACTTGACTCTTGTTTCCTGCTTGGTGTGGTCTGTGTACATCATGATGTCACGGGACGATTTGTGTTCTTGACGCGCTATGGTTTGAGAGTCTGCGTCTGGTTTAGGGGCCGATGAGGACGCCATGGCGACAGCGACGAGAAAGACGAGGACCTGATGGAAGAGCATTGTTAAATGGGTAACTTCCAGGGCAGTGAAAACAACTAGAATAATTGGGAGATACTTGGGTGGCTTTTGAATTCGGGGGAGGAAGAATGTCCGGAGGGAACTCCCGCTGCTTTTTTATAGTTTCGGAGCCTGAAGAAATCAGTCTATCAAGATGAGGAGTAAGGAAGGAGGAACACACTTTCCGGTCAAAGAGCAGGGCAGTTTCGTCTCTTCCCTGAGTTGGAAACGAGAAGGGGGGTCTCTGATGGCCTGAGTCTATCGTTACCATTTCGTTACTGGGTTTTCTTACGGTTGTAGGTTGTCGTTGAGGAGTTAGTGTGGTCGTAAATCTGGTTAAATACGCCAACATTGCATGCGGGTAAGTAGACTGAAATCTTCACAGGTCTGTGCCTCACGTTGGAGGTTATGCGTATAATTATATTGCCGATATGTAGACTGTAAAACCGGGCGGGCCAACCATCTAGGGACTCCTCGCTTTTGCCGCACCCTCTTGTTGGCTCATGAAGCTGCAGGGATTAGGGACTGCACTGCCACTTGAGAAGGCAATCTATGTAGCTAAGAGGCTCAGCGGTAGACGTTTCTCGACTTTCAATAGATTGGGAACATTTTTGCAGACTTTTGAGGCTCCTAGAGAAGCCTTGCGGCACAACCCCTGAGCAGGCACGCGCCTTGGGATGCCACTTCGACGTCAATTCCTTCTGCTGGCTTCCGGGCGCTTGCTACGACAACGAAATCTCGGCCCAGTTCACCGATTATAAGCAGTGGAAGTGGTGGCGCGATGAAGGCAACGGCACGTGGGCACATCGTCGGCTCTGAGCTCGTGGCAACGGGAGTTTTCGCTGAACTCTATGTCAGCTGGGAGTATCATCTGCGGCACTGCACTACCATGTGGATAAAACTGCACCGGGCTTGGATACAGCTCGACAGTGGCCTCGGCGCCATCAATAGCTATACGGCGTCATACGAGCACACGCTGCATTGTGAGAGCATGCTCCTTGCTACGGATGAGGGGGCCTCACTCGGAGATATTAATACGGTTATTCGCGCAAAATACCTAGATTGTAGGATCTTGAGGTTGGAAAAGAACGCGTTGTAACGTTACAATGGGTGGCAAAAGGTTTGAATATAGCTGACGGTAAGGTCAGACCTGGACAACTAGCACCTCAAGAGACAGGAAGCCCCTTTTTTTCTAGTTTATTAAATTCCCTTCTGTGTCTATTTACGTAGCCCGATACTCCAAGAATATTAGACAGTTTAACTCGACTTGTGAAGAAGAGTTAGGCTTCCTTTGAGTAGACGTTGCGACAGTTCCGGTTTCTCATGATACTGATAGATCACCAGTCCAGCGACGGAGGCTCCGAGTATGCACGACTCACTCCATCTCAACCTCCCTTGCTGTGGGTTGCCTGGTACCGGGAATCTTTTGCGATGGGCTGGGGGTTGACCAGAGGCTCGAGGAAAGCGTGAGTTTTTCCAATCGCGAAGCATAAACATCCCATTTCTATGATGAGAAGAGTGAATGTAATCAATCAATCGTATCAGATGCTGGCCTCCTGAGAATTGTGGCGCTGTTATATAGGGGGAACTTCCTTCTCTCGTTCTGATCGAGGCTGATGAAGCGTTTCCTAGTAGCCTGCACAACTCTAAAACCTTTGCTATCCTGGCTGACCCAGTATCCAAAATATACCTAGGCTGAGTGAAGATAATGCGGACAAACCCGAGAATCTTACTTCCAAATTCACCTCCGTCGATCAGATATACTTTCTTGGCAAAGGAGCCGGTGATTAATTTTGATGTTGGCTTCGATTTTGGATCTCCACAAAATCGACAGTAACTTGATCCTCTATGCAAGAGACGCGGCGAATGGTTCCATGCTGTTGACAACGAGCATTATTATCCCGCTGCTGTAACCACGCTATGCCAAAGTTTGCCCACACGAACAATCCTGCGTTCGTGCCCCTGTGGAATGGCATTCTTCACGTCTCCAGAAACGCGGTGACCACGGTGTAATTCCCCGCAAGGCGCCTGCGATTCTCGGCAATATAAGCAACAATGAATTTGTAGTCCTCCAGAATCAGGACGCCACGTACTCGAGGAAAGCAGCTGGATAAGAATATGGGGTATGAGCCTCGAAGGCAGCGAGGAGGGAAGGGTTAGCCTGTGAGATGACGCAGCTGATGCGCAGGACGTTGCTGCCGAAGTTCTTGCTTATGCCCCACAGGACGTGTAGTAGGCCCGGGTCGATAATGTCAGTTAGATCCACGGCGAGTATTGACGTAAATCGCGATGCCTGCAGACTCTTACTGCATAAATTTCATCTACTATCATGTGGATGAGGTATTTCTGGCACTGCTAAGCAAGGGGACAATTACGTTGTATGTTATTTTGGAGCCCCTAGAGGTCATTTGTAACCCCCTCGCAATCTAGATATCTGTTTTCTACTTCCTTGGCTGGATTAGAAGCAATTCACAACTTGCCAGTAGCAAAGTAGCTCAGAGGGCGTGCTAGGTGTGCGCTGGGTGCTTACTGGTGTAGGTCACGCGGCATAAACCGGTGTAAGCCGTCTAGAATAACATGGGCTAACATCCAAGGTAGTATATATAAGGCTCATCTATCCCCATTTCAAAGCATATCCTTCTACAGATCAAGAAGAGATCGGTGTTGCTGCTTGTAAAGAAAGGTTTATCATAAGTGTTCATTAAAAGGGTAGTGGGGGCCTGAAATCAGGTAATCTCTTAAACAAAAAGGATCCATCGGGGACAAACCGCTCGGCGGATTTTCACGAAAAGCTAGCCTAGTTCATTCACCATTTATCGACCGTAGGGTTCACCCCTGCTGGGGATGTTGGGGGTAAGGGTAGTGGTTAATACGAGCGTCCCTGGGGGAGGGAAAAGGGATAGTGTTGTACACGTTTGACTGCTACAGACGTTCGTGTGGGAGTGCCTGTTGAAGGATATAGCGCCTGCCGAAAGGTTACTAGTTAACACTCCTTGTCTCACCCGCGCCATCACCTCTCCGGCTAGCGATCTACCTGCTGAGCCTTGGGTTTCTGAACCCATGCAACTCCCCTTCCCACCGTTAGCGCCGCAAATCAAACCTTGTCTTGACGGGGAAGCACTCACCAGGTAGAATAACCGTGGTAACTCTTGTTTTTCAGTGCGTCTCGAACTCTCGTCAGCCACACCTGCACTTCAGCGTACTCCCAGCCCATGATATTGGTCAGCAGGTACATAACATAGCCCTCCAAGCTCGTTTCACAAGCAAACTTGTTAAACTGCCCGATTTCCCTCCACCTCTTGTCCGCCGGCCACCCACCCATCGGAGTCTTGATCGTTTTCACCTGAACGTCATAGAAGCCTGCCTCTTCCATCCATCGGACCCAGTTGTCGTCATCAATCACCTCAAATGTCTGACCAGCTCTCTCACCAGCCTTGATAAACATAGGCGCGAACTCGCTCCAGATGCTGTCTGGGGGGATAGAGCCGTCGTCTGAGCGTACGTGCAAGCTGAATTCTTGGTGCTCTAGCCAGCCGCCAGGCTTGAGGCACCGGAGGCATTCCCTGTACAGCTTGGTCCAATCCTTGAAGCAACCAGCCATGAAGCGGAGGTGGATATAGTCGAATGTATTATCGGGGTACGTCCAATCCTGCGAGGCGTCGTCGAGCTCGAACTTGCAGTTCGGCGGCACCCAGCTTGGCTGGGTGGGCGACAGGTCAATGCCGATCACGTCTGCCTCTGGGAACTCATCTGCAAAGTCACTGGCGTAGGCATTAGGCGTGCGTATAGATAGATGACCGCATAGCCACTACGAAGAGAAGAAACTCACATAGCCCAGATACCTGTTCCAGTGCCTACATCGAGAACTTTCTGTGGGTTCTCCAGTGGTGCGAGGAAGAGCTTGTTGTCAAGCGCTAGATAGAGCATGTGATGGCTAGCCACGTATTATTACGCCACTGCTCGTAAATCTGGGATTGGCTTTGAGAGGGCTATGGTACGCACTTTATGTCGAGCCCTTCGTTCTGTGACTCGTCATTGGGACCCCTGGCGGCCACTCATCAGTCACTATTTACTAGTAAATCGCTGCTTGGGACGAGCGAGGCGTTCATACCAGTACTCGACGTCCCCGAAGTTATGGAATGTCCTGCCATGCAGCTTGCGATACTCCAAAATCGTGGAGCTCACCGAAGCTGTTGAGATGGCACTAAAAAGTCGGGGATCAGCATCCGGTTCCGTGGTGTGTGGCTCGAGTGGAGAGCCTACCTCTCATCTCCAAGAGCGGAGTCGTTGTCATCGTCATCCTGGAAATGGGGACGCTAAAACGAGGTTTAGGCTATGCAACCTGAATTGGCGTCTACGCTGGGATTCAGGTGTTCTTACGACTTCAATCTGCTCGGCCGGTCCGGGGTTAGTACCTGGAGCTAGCGAAGACGGCGACGGTTCATTAGATCCAGCCATGGTTTTGAAGGCAAGCTCGTTCATCGAGTCCAGCTAGCAACCCTGGCTTCTGGATGGTGCGGGGTTTTAAGATGGACACGAACGAGGGAAAGTGGGGTGGGATGGGATAGGATGGGAATGGGGTGGGATGGGGTGGGATGGTACACAAACTTCTACAACATGCATCTTCCTAGTTTATCGGACCCAATCCGGAGAATGTACAGTCGTGGCTCATACCGACGGATTCCAACCCCATTGGCTCTGAGTTGCGTGCTGCATACGCTGGCACGCCACTAAAAGATATTTAATGGTGCAAGGGGATGCATGCATGATAAACGAGGTCCTTGGATGAGCATTAAATACTGACTCCATCAGCACAAGGCCATTCTTTAGGGGGCGGCCATTTCCTACATTCTGTCGCCCGGTTTTCGACTGCAGTTTGCCGACGTTCCCCGCATACTGAATGAAGCCTTGGGTCTTGGGGAGAGGACAGATGGAACTCCTAACATTCGTTACTTGGTATTATGCTACACATGTAGCCCTATCCTTGGTAGCATGGCTCCTTGGCACCATTGCTTACCGCCTGTTCTTCCATCCGTTGGCAAAGGTCCCTGGCCCGAAGATTGCGTCCGTGACTAGGCTGTATCTTTTTTACTACAACTCGATGAAAGACGGTACTCTGTACCTCCAAATCGAGAAACTACATGAGATTTATGGCATGACTGACCCTTATCCACGTCGGCCTATCCTCTCTCGGAGTGGAGATGAAGGCTAACAGCCGTGAAGGCGCCATTGTTCGCATCGCACCAAACGAAATCCATTTAAGTGATCCTGAGAATTACGACAGAATATACACCATAGGCAGCAAGTTCGACAAGGATCCTGTATTCTATAGCGCCCTCGGAACGGACAACACCTTCGCTATATCTTCAAACGTCATTCACCGTCAGATGCGCGCACCGCTCAATCCCTTCTTTTCTCGACGCGCCATCCTAGACCTAGAAGACATGGTACATGGCAAGGTTGAAAGTCTCTGTAGAGTATTGGAGAACTGCATGGAACATGGACTTGCCATGAATCTCCACGACGGGTATCGCGCAATCGCTGTCGATATCGTTACGGGCTATGCGTTCGACGAATCTTGGGACCACCTCGATGAACCCGACTTCGGGCGGTGGTTTTCAGAGATGGTAAAAAACAGCGGCCGCACTTTTTGGATTCTTCAGCAGTTTCCATTTGTGCGGACGCTCATGATGGCAATGCCGGAGTGGTTCGCTGGTCGGATGAGCCCGACCATAGCCGATATGTTGCACACGAAGCTTGTAAGTCAATGGCAATGAAACCCGAGAGGCAGTAGATCTATAAGTTTAACCTTGCCTGCCTGTTAAGAAAGCGAAGAAGCATGTCCAAGCGGTGCAAGACAACATCAACCAAGGCGTTAAACCAGGCCGCCGCACCATCTTCCACAACCTACTTGACCCGGAGCTCATTGCCGGCTCTAACGTTCCGACCGTTGACGACATGGCTGGAGAGGCATTCTCAATGTGCGTGGCGGCGTCGGACACGACCGGCAATGCACTTACAACTGCGACATACCAACTGATTCGGAACACCAAGATCTATGGGCTAGTAAAGGGGGAGCTCCGTCGTGCTTTCCCCGATCCAAATCAGAGATTTCCTTATGCCACACTTGAAAAGCTGCCCTACCTGACAGGAGTGGTGAAGGAGGCTCAGAGGTGAGAGCTTTACCTGCTCTCTGGCCATCAACTGACCTCCTGGCTAACCGTTTTTAGACTCTCATACGGAATTGTCAGCAGAATGCCCAGGATCGTACCTCCAGGTGGTGATACGTTTGACGGGTACTTAGTTCCTGGCGGCGTAAGTCCGGTTTCCCCAGCCATTAGAAATATGAATAACCCATCTACAGACAGTTGTCAGCATGTCAGCATACTTAATGCATCGCAATCAAGACGTCTTTCCAGACCCTGACGTCTTCGACCCAACCCGATGGATAAACCAGCCACCCGAAGTTCTCCGTGCCAGAGAGAGGTGCTTTGTCCCCTTTGCCAGGGGCTCCAGGATGTGCCTGGGTCAGAACCTCGCTATGTGCGAACTTTACATCACGCTAGGAACCATATTTCGGCGGTACGAAGGATTTGACGCTCCGGATATCGGTCCCTTGACCTACGCGGATTACTTCAATGTTTTCAGCCCAGAAGACGCCCAGCCGCTTAAGGAATTTAATGCACAACGAGTAACAAGTTAGTTGAAGATGCTAGCGTCGCGTGGATGCGCAGGCAGAAAGGCTAGAGATAGTTATATGAGCATCTGCCAGATGAGCGGCGTCGGCCAGAATTGGGATATCGCGGTATTAAGTTCGTGAAGGATAAAATGGTTATGGGATATATATCTAGTGCAGTGACGACCGTCTACTAACTCGCGTTTCTGGTGGGTCTCCACGGCGGATTGCTTCTTGCAGGGCACGGATTGGTAAGAATGAGATTGCTCGAGGAGTCCTGCACAGAAACGAGCGTCCCGGGGATGTCCAAGTCAGGCAAGAACACATGGGAGAAGTTGGCCATGCTTAATCAGCGAACGAGACTTGTAGCCAATCAACAATCTTGCAAGGAAGTACAAGCCGGGAAAGGTGAGGTTTGGATGGAGCCTCGGATTTCCTGTCAGAAAATCAGGCGCCCCATCGTGCGAACTCACGGTCCTAACCGTTAGTTAGCAATCCTTCAACATCCACTCGGACGCCATAAACCGCAGCTGCACATCCATTATTGCCTTTCACTATGTCCCTTCGCCCTGTGGCAGGCAGCCAACGCGATGCCAGCGCCGCTGCCCTACCAAACCACCCTGGCCGGTGAACAGCCGCAGGAGGTACGACACACATTCCGCTACGACCACTAGTGACACCGCCGCCGGTCCTACAGCCCTGATGCATCGGCGGAAAGTGAAAGTGCAGGGAACCCTGCAATCGCCTTACCCGACCCGCCAACCTCATCTCCGGATCACTGCGCAGAAACTCTCAGGTGCCGCCATCGCGCTAACTATAATGCCGCTTTGCCACTTTGCAACGCTATTAGTGCTGGACCTAACCATCTGCAAGTGTACGCTCCTTCCGGTGGCTGACCGGCTATATCCAGGTCGGCACAGCCTTCATCCTAGCTAATATGGCCATTACGCTGGTACCTTCTTGTGGCTCTCGCGAGTTCCCGTTTTTCTGGCTTTGCTTTTGCAGGTCATTATAAAGCATGTTGGCCACCGTCCTTGTCCAGGTATTTTCCGCCCTAACTGGCGTCGCTTCTATGCAAGGAATCCTTCCTCTGTCTATTTGTCTTCTCTATGGTACTTTCACACCGTTAAAGTCTCGCTTGTGCAGGCCAGCTATGGCTTGGGATCCCACGCCTGTAACATCGATATTGTAGCTCATTTTATACCACTAGAAAAAAAGACATCAAAGTGACTGCACCACGAAAACATACTAATTCATTTCGCTAGGATGCTTGGTTCGCCATCTTCTGGTACATCGTCGCTCTCTTCTGCTCTCTTCTTCGTGAAGACGTCTATCCTCCTCCTCTATCTCAAGATTTTCACCTACCTTCGAGCCTGTCATGCTGCAAGGTCGCCCTCATACTAGTTGTTTTGACCAACATCCGGAGTGTTGCCGTCACTTGTACGGCATTTATCCCTCTCTCAGCATTCTGGTACCTATCAATACAAGGGCTTACTACCACCCCTTGAGCCTCTTTTAGGCCAATACTGGCGTGCATTTGGCAACCGATTACCTCCCTCATATTTTTGGTGCCCCTACCCTCCATATGGGCCCTGACTCTGCCGCGGAGGCAAAAGGCTACCTTAGTTAGAATCTTTGCCTTGGGCTTCTTGCAAGCTCAACTTCGCACAAGACATCTACTTTTTACTGATTACATGCTTGTAGCGTTTGCTTCATCTCTGTTTGGCGGCTGGTATTCCTTATTCGTCTCGACCGTGTACAGGCCGAAGATTTCACTTACGTCGGTGCGGGTATTACGTACTGGAGCCTTGTTGAGACTAACGCTGTGATTGTCTGTGCGTGTCTTATGACCCTCAAACCACTCACCGCCAGGTATTTTCCTCGGCTTCTCGACGCGACATCCGGTGGTAGCGGTCTATGCTGGAGAGCTCGATGCCGTCTGTGGCCCGATCAGTGTCTCAGACATTGGGCTGCGCGGTCAGCGAGGCAAGTAACTCCTGCTCTTACTTCCTATTACCGAGGAGAGGATCAAGGGCTGAACTATATACTCCTTCGCGGAGAGTATATCGAGGAACGCACGATTTTTGCTTGGGACAACTTACTGCTCAATCATAACCCCACGTACTATTTATGCATTGTACACACCCGCATGTCGAATATCTTACTTGAACTAACATATATTTGCCGGGTTTATTGATCACTAGGTCCGATGAAGCCTAGTACCTTCATACTTAATCTTTACTTGCGTCTCTAGCACAGTATTTCGCATCTTTACTTGTGTCGCCGAAAAGCGCTATATATCTGAGATAAAATCCACCAAATGTAAGCCGAATCTTCCCTTAGCGCATCCTTAGCTGGCTGTTATTATGGACCAGACCCCTGAATCCTCTGGCCCCCTGAGTGCAGGGCACAGACTCCTTCTATACGTGGATAATTGTTTGGGTATCTGTTGGATATAATCACGTGCATAAGAATATGGTGATCAAGGCTGGATTTCAATAAGCGCGGAATCCCCCACGATGACCGGTTCATTGAATCAGTGCATTTTTACCTGTATTTTACGGGGTCAGGAATGACCCCTGCATTGGATTCGGGCAGTGATTTTACACATCAATTCAATCAATTACTGGACTCAATCAGGCCTACCCACTATTGCTTCGAATAGTATTCTTTAACTGTTGTATGCATGCATGTAGAGGATGTCTATGCATATACCGTACATAGGCACTACCCGACTACAATGGGCCTGAGGCTGGCGCCTTGGCACCCTTATTCTGCTGCCTAGTTGCAGGATTTCTGACTTGTCAAAGTCGGGGAAACATTTTCAATCTCCTCAAACAAACCAACTTTTGTCTAATTAACTAAGGTTCTTCAATCAAATATGGCCGACCAACAAAGCGAGAGAGCACCACTTCTGCCACAACAAGCCCATGAAACCAGCCCGGCGGCATCAGGCGACCCGCGGCCCATTTGGTTTGCGACAACCACTTCTGTAGCCGCTGGTCTTTTGACGCTCATCTTCCTTGTCGCGTCTATGGTCCTCATGAGCAGCGCCCCGAGCCAATACTACCCTCCCTACGAGTTGTACTACAGCTTCGCTCCAATTGCGGGATTTGTGAGCGCCGTCTAGGTCACCGATTTTAGCTTGTGCAAATTGATGCTAATTACTAGATCTAGTCCATCCTAGCTATCTTACACTCGGGTATCAGCCTGGCGAACTTGCGGCACAGCACCTCGCGCTCCCCTGGTATTGCTGGTATCCTTATTGACGTCTTCGCCGGCCTCTACTTTCTTTTTCAGAGTCTTTATGGAATGCAACAGTTCATGTACCGTAACAACGGTTGCCGCCCTCCATACGACAGAAACCGGCCCGTAGACCGGGACTGCGAGGTTTGGCGTGCGCGAGCCGAACCGGTGTTCTGGTGCTACCTTGTCGTTACTTTGGTCTTTGGGTAATCAATCGCTGTTTATTCGAATCCTTTTAAGTTGTGCCAGAAGCTGACTATTCAACAGCATCTCGCATGTTGTGTTGCTCTTCCTAAGAACCTCTTCCTGGAAACGACCTCAACGAGAGCTACTTGTTCGGCTTGTCGGAGAAGATGGAACTCGGCTCCGCCTTGGCTAGTGGGGATGGGAGTAGCGTGTTGCTGTCGTACGTAAGGCTACGCTATTGAAGGGCACATTACCTAGCTAGGAAATTGGCTCTGCCGGTTAACTTGGCTTTCCCGGCCTTGCAAATAGAAATGTAGCCACTAGACTACGCACAGCTGCGGGATATATGAGATTCGAGGTGAGCAATGTCGACGGCTACTTAACACGGAGAAAATATCTTGTTGTTTGATAAGCCCAACTCAGATAGTATTTTCTCTATCTTAAGCAACCCACACTACCGTACACTTTGCCAATTCCCCATCCTTTCGTACATACCAGTCTAGGCCTAGAGCGAGGAGAGCATCGGGGCTAGCAGCAAACTTCCAGATCCTTTATCCGGTCATAGGAGCCGGCGGCTCCGTAATGACAATATAGTGACAAGGAATATCCTAGAGAGATGTCTATATCTTCCGTATCAGCTCTTGTCATTGAAAATTGTGTTATTAGACTTAATTACCCAAACCATTCTGTACGGTTTTATTCTTCAATGTTCGACGAAACCAGCTTGGAATAAATCCTGAGGTAACACCCCACGTCGTAGTATCGAATTCCCTAGAGTATAAGCTACATAAGCTCGAATCTATACAGCTAGAGAAGACAAACCTAGATCATCAAGTGACATCGGTTGCTCGGGCTGAATCGCGGTTCATCGAGGTATACTCTCCACCCTCGCCGATGGTAGATCCGCAAAGGCCGGAACCCCAGGCCCGACTACCTAGGGAATCGTAGTTGACGTGATCAAAATGACATTCAACCATAAGGTTCCAAGTGTCGAGCGCAGTACTCGGCGGTTGAGCTGTAATAGTCACGCGGCGCCTTCCTACAGCTCTTTGATTATCCGATTTCTTACACTCCCTAGGATCGGCTGAGTCTTAACCTTATATGACTTAGTCACGTCATACAAGTGCGTATTTGGTTAGCTTGCCATATACTCAAGGACTGTAGCAGAATTCAAGATTCCTCTATCAGCCTGATATAGGCGCTGCGTGGAGGCTATATGCGCTCAGAGCTAGTCCCTATGCCTACAGAGATTCTCTAATCTAAAGCAAAATGGGATAATATAAATATTTCGTAAATCATAACACTGCCTCTTTAGTATGGTTACGAGCTAAGAACAAATGCTAGAAAGAAGCAATACGATGCAAGGTTGCAAGTGGGTTGGAAATTTCCTAGTATTTCAAATACTAGTCATCGCCTGCTCACGTTTGCTAGCGCTATATCCATGGTATGAGTGGCGCCTCCTTTACTACTGCTTCCGTGAGGGGTGAGAATGTGCTCCTGGCTATCTACTACGCTGTTCACTCCTCGTTTCTGGGATCCCTCATCGACATCGTCGAGCGCTGTGTAGGACAGCCACTCAGCCTGGTCGTTGTCAACCTTCGAGTCGTTCCCAGAACCTCTCCTAAATCGGTTACTGGCGTGAGCTGATTGTTTGCTGGTCTTTTCTGTGCCACGAGTCGTGGGAGGTGCAATGTGCGGGAACACTTCGGCGATAAGTGGCCTGATGGCGGGTACGCTACATAGTGTGATTGCGGAACCCAACTCGGCGATGGACCAGATACAAACATCGACAACGCTCCCTACATTCTCCACCCTTAGCAAAAGCCAAACTTCTCAACCGGCACCGAATAATACGTACAAGTCGGGTCCTGGGAGATGTTCAAGTCGTGAAGGTACGGAAGGCGGACGATGCTCGATATCAAAGTACTGTAAATAAATAGATATTAGTCCAATCACATAGGGGGAATGACGGGTAGGAGGTAAGCATACAACACACCAACGGAGCATATTGCGAGAAGCTCGTATTTGCGTCTTCTCGACATGTTCAAGTCTATGTAGGGTTAGGCCGCGCGTGGGGAAGGTCGCCATGTAGCAGAGTACATACCGCGGAAGATGATCCAAGGTAGTGACAGGATACAGATGTCGGTCGCCATGTTTAGAGCTGCGTCGGCGTAGTAAAACGCAGGTTGGTTAAAGCAGCTCCCTCCAACTGATTTGTCCCAGTAGAAGTTGATAGGACGGCACTGGAGAAACAGCCCGATCGTGAAGGCACTTTCTTCAATGAACACAAAGGCCGCAAAAAACCTCAGCGGTGTTTTCCAACTATGTACGGGCGGGAGTGTTCTAAGGAGGAAGAATAGGATCGATAGCTTCACGGCGCCGACGGACGTGGGATATAGAACTTGAGATGTAAATCCACACTACGAGGTGGCGTGGATTAGTCGTCGTGCGACATAACCAGCGCCCGGGCTAAGAAATAGAGCGGTTACCTTCTGCATATTGACTCCAGTCTCCGTAGGCACGTCGCCAATGTGGCGCCCGAGACCGTATTTGATAGCTTGAAAAGTTAAAATACGTTGAGCCGAGGCGAGATACCAGAATACTAACCGTAAATGGTCGCAGTCATAAGACCAAGGTACAAGATCTGCCGTCGTTTAGCCATATCATTGCGGTCGACGGTACGATATCTCTTACGAAGCCGATCACAACGACAACGTCGTCGGCGCCGATCTTAGCGAACCGGCGTCGGGAATAGAGCCGCACGCAGACGGCGGTAAAGGCAAGAGGGACAAACGAGCCCATAAAGCCATAGATCGTGCCTGCGCGTGTCTCGATTGCCTGCGGGTTACTTCCAGTGAGCTGGGCGCCGTGGCAAACATCGGTTCTTCTTGCACTCCACTTACGGGTTCTCGCGGATCCAACAGCATGTCGACAATAGCCATCTTCAAACCAATTGAGTGCAATAGGACGTCCTTGGACCCAGTTTCTTGAGGATGCTACACGCATGTGGGACTTTTGAAGAGTCGCGCTCGTGTTGCCGTCTCGCAAAGTGGCGTGGCCATTCGAACTTTTCATATTTGAGAGCAAGCCCAACTGGCTCCTGGGACAGCCCGGACGGCTGAGCTTGGGGCAGTAGCATCCGTGCGCGAAGGATCCTCCACATTGGAGCTTGGCGAGGAGGTCATGGCGTAACCGGGGAACTTGTGATGGCGGGCCGGAGCCAGGGACCGTGGTTAGATGTGGGCCCCACATCGGGTGGGCTTCCCCCCACAACCCGGGACGACATTTTTCTACATTCGACGGTGAGCATGTCCGTGAGTCCTAAGATAGGGGGAGGAAGTATTGAAGGCGTTGCTAGTGATCACCGAAACAGCAAACCAGCTACCATTGATCGAGGTGGCTCACAGCTCGATCGATGACAGGTTGCATTGCAACTGTAGTTTATTACACATCGATGCAAGTGTTGTAACTGCAACTTCCAGTTAGCTATATTTTGGCACAACTTTACAAGGGGTCCTGTATTGCTTGCGTAACATCTAATATGGGTAGCGCAAACTCTCTGCAGCCGTCCATTTGTTAAAAATCGCCCGGCGCCAGGACTGATCGTCGCCCCAACGTTGAGTTCTCGTCCCTTTGCCTCCAATGCCGTCCTTCGCCTCGGTTGTCGCCCTCCTGGCGCTCGGCCGCATGACATGCTGCTGTGAAGCTTCTCGACTACCATCCAGTGCGTTTGCTGTGCCCGGAGATGCAACCTATGATTACGTTGGTTTGTCTGCCCCAATCCCCTTTGGTTTCTGGCCCTGTGCTAACCATGACCTTGTTGTAGTTGTCGGGGGTGGCACTGCGGGCTTGACGATAGCCACTCGGCTCTCCGCTTCTGGCGCATCTGTTGGCGTTGTCGAAGCTGGAGGTTTCTACGAAGTTGACAACGGAAACTTGAGTGTTGTTCCAGGCTATGCGTTCAGCCAGTCCATCATCGCTCCCGTAGAGATGTTTCCCCCACAACCACTTATCGATTGGGGTTTGGTATCTCAGCCACAGTCTGGTGCCGCCGGCCGGAAGGTTCACTACGCCGCTGGTAAGACCCTCGGCGGTAGCTCTGCCCTTAACACCTTGGCCTACCATCGCGCTACGAAAAGCGCCTACAAGCGCTGGGCCGACATAGTTGGCCACGCTAGCTACACTTGGGACAAGCTATTACCATACTTTATCAAGTCTACCCACCTCACGTCACCCAACTGGCAGAAGCGCAACTCTGCGAATGCCACTTTTGATTACGACTCTAGCGTCTTCTGCAGCAATGGGAGCAGCTGCGGTCCTCTCCAGGTATCATATGCCAACTGGGTCGATCCGACGGGCACGTGGATAGCTAGCGCCCTACAATCCCTCGGCCTTGCTCTCAGCACCATCGGCTTCAACAGTGGCTCTCTCTCCGGCGGCGCCTTTACAACCGGCACAATCGATCCCGTTACCGCCACGCGATCCTCGTCAGAGTCCAGCTATCTGGCGTGGGCAGTTGAGCACACCGAGCTCAAAGTTCACACTCGAACGCAGGCCCTGAAAATTCTTTTTACTTCGGGGAACGCTACCGGTGTTTCTGTCGCAACGGCTGGACTCCCCTACACCTTGACGGCACGGAAGGAGGTCATCGTATCTGCCGGCACCTTTCACTCCCCTCAACTCCTCATGGTATCCGGTAGGCACAGCCTTTTGTTCTTGTTTCTTCATCGTATAACTTACTGATTTCATCTCAGGCATCGGTCCAAAATCCGAATTGGAGGCTAAGGGTATCACAGTCGTCGCAGACCTGCCCGGTGTCGGACAAAATCTTCAAGACCCAATCTTCTTTAGTGTCCAGTCCGGCGTCATCTCTCCCTCATCAGCTAGCATTATGGCCGATCCCTTACAGCAGGCCACGATCCTGAAGCAGTATCTCAGATCCCAAGCCGGCCCTTACAGTTCGGCAGGAGGCTACATCGCCTTTGAGAAACTGCCCGGGAGCGCGCGTCAGGGCTTCTCCAACAGGACGGCGTCCCTCCTTTCGTCTCTACCCGACGACTGGCCCGAGATCGAGTACCTTGCTGGCTCCTTCCCCGGCACCGGTGGCGGAGTCACAACCATCGGCGATATCAGTGCCGCCATCCTCACGCCCTTCTCCCGTGGCCACGTTACAATCTCCAGCGCTAGCATGGCCGACCCGCCCGTCGTCGACATGGGCTGGCTCACGGACCTGGCTGATGTCGAGGTTGCAATTGCAGCGTTCAAGCGGCTCCGTGCCGCCTGGGCGTCCGCCAGTGTTGCGGCCGTCAAGGTTGGGCCTGAGGTTACTCCTGGAGCGGCTGTCCAAAGTGACGCCGACATCCTCGACTACATCCGCGCCAACGCGATCCAGATCTGGCACGCCTGTTCGACTAACGCCATGGGCACCGATCCGGCGGCTGGCGCCGTCGTCGACTGGAAGGCGAAGGTGTTTGACGTTGGAGGTTTGCGTGTCGTTGACGCTTCCGTGCTCCCCTTCGCATTGCCCGGCCATCCCCAAGCCACCATCTATGCGCTTGCAGAAAAGATTGCAGCGTCTATTATACGAGGGGACTGATATAGGCCTGCCCCTCCTTCTTGTACTGGGCATTTGACGTCTTTACCCAGTTACCTCGCCTTGGCTCACCATGACATGTGTGGTCTTTAATAGAGGTTAGATTTAAATATCACCCTATTGTCTAGAATAATAAACACCGACGTTGAGGTTCCGTAGCTTACAATCAAGGGTGACTTTACCAACAGCCGGAAAGTAGCTGTGCCATTCCATATCGCTGTATGTGATGGGCCACGGGCATTGGGAAGCCGCGTGCTCGCTGGCAAGGATGCGTTTGTAGCCCCGGAAGTGTTTTTGGCTCCCCTCTGCAAACACGGACAAAATCACTATCGGTGGTACTTACTCCAACGCCACTTCGTCGCAGGCTTGCTTCATTCTCGGTGCTATTGAAAGCATTGAAAATGCTCCCCGAGGCGTGGATGAGAGGTATCTACGTCGCTGTGCGGGGAGATCGCTGCCCACTTGTTGCCATAGACCCAGACCGCTGACATCCGGAACTTCATTCTCACTTTCCGTACGATAGCCCGTATTCATCAATATCCCCGTCGCAGCGACGACGGTCAGGCCGGGGGGATTGAATTGTGTCTTCCGGGCAGGTATGGAAGCGCCCATCTCGGTGATGTATTCCGACATCTTGCGGATCGCACCTGACGGCTCCTTCAGCCGCATACCCTCAAAAACCTCCGGTAACCTTTCCCATAACTGATGCTTCGAGAGTCGCGGTAGTTGCATGTCACTGCCCAGGGTACGATCTTGCGGAGGCTGCACTTATTGGAGGATTCCTCGAGCGCTTTCCGCGATAGGTGATGAGGCGTGGTAATTGTGTCCTCTGGTTGGGGATGGAGCCAAAGCATGCCACTGTGCATACTTCCATGTTTGCGGTGGCTGCCAGGGCAAACCTGATGCCATGGTGATGTGGAACGGGCTCGGAAATGGTAGGGTTCAAGTCTAAGGCTGTCGCTGGGATCCTCCTTTCCCGCCATTTGCAGTATATTTGTCGCTGACGGCGCGTCCGTTCTTGGATTCGCTAGTAGTTCTGGCCTTCATCTGAGTCTCCCAATCGCCGCGGGACAAATGCACTGACTCTGTGTCCGGATCCGACCCTCCAGCGACGAGGGGTCAAGGTTACCAAGCTTGGTCCTGATCCTGTCTGGAGGACTATTATCCTGTCTGGTCCTGTCTGGAGGACTATTACGAGACATAATCCCTGTACTCCTTATCTAGCTGATATCGCTACACTCGTATACATATCCCCAACTGGATGGCGCTTCTTGACACTTCCTTAGCGTTATTTTAAGCAAAAAAAAGATCCCTACTGCCAGCTGGAAAAGAAGGCCCGATGCAAAAAGGAAGACCCGCCGCAGGCGCTGGGGGTCTAAGGGGGTCCCCCCTTAAATAGTTAAATTAGAAGCGATTGAACCTTTTCTTCGTTTCTTTCTTTTCTTACTATAGCCAACGTAAGGATATCCTACTGGCGTGCTAACCTCCCGCCGCGTACTAACCTTCCACGAGTATACTAATCTCTTGCCGGCGTGCTTACCTCCAGATAGGACCCTGGTTTTTTGCTTGCAGGCTAAAAATCGCGAGCGAAGCGAGCTTATTTTACAGGAAACACGTCGCGTCCAAAATTCTCTCGTTGCATTCAAATCCAAGTAATTAAGCAAGATAAGAAAACACCTCTAGGGTGGGAAATTAACACCAAGGACAGGAGGAAATAACAGAACCACTCTTCTATGCAAATTCCTTTGCAATGAACGCCAGTCCGCCCATTTCGTTCTACTGGGGATTCAGTAATAACTCCCGGGAGATTATAATTTTTCTTACTTACCACCCACTCAACAATCTCGCCCCTTTGGATGACAATGCGGATGGATACTTTCCATATTGATGAAGGATTCGAAGTGCCTTTCGTAACGGATTAGGTAAGGAACTACCAACGACAAGTAGGATCTGAGTGCCCGATCGTTATACGGAGCTGGTTCATTCTCTCTACTCGAGTCTAAGAGGAGTAACAACTACACCGCTTCAAATTGTCTATGGACTTCATGCCTAAGATGGCCTCGGGATACCCTTCAAAGATGAAGGAGAGTATCCGGAAGGACATCCCTAGTAAGAAACCTGCACACGAATCTCCTCACTAGACTACGGGGCTAAAATAGCATACTCGGGTCATCCCAGTTCAAATCAATCGGGACACAATACCTTCTGCTTCTCCTATAAACGTGCTTCCTCTTCAGCGTTGGCTAGGAGAGACGGAAAAGGAACAGCCTTGGATCGGAATTGGGGCTTTGCCAGTTGCTGTGTTCAGAACCATGACGAGAAAGGCAAGAAACGTATTGGATGAAGCTGTGTATAAGATTCTATCTAGGCACAGGTGAGACAACGGGGTGTGTTTGCTAGTCTAGCCTAGATGCTTGGTGTTATAGGTAATAGACTGTGGTGCAGGAGGATTAGGTTAGCTAATATATTTAACTGTTATGCACTCTTATCATACTCCCGTCCAAAGAGAGAAACTTGTCGTTTCGAGAAGAAACTGTCACCAAATGAATTACTGGCGCATCCAACATTTCAAGCTTTCAACCCTCTCTTCATGATGCGAACCTGAAATCCAACCTCTTGTTTCCGCCATCTTGGTGGTCTGAAACATAGACTAGCTTCTCCTCGGGAGTCATGGCATTCCATTTGTTGTCTCGCACCCGGTTTCGCCACACATAGTATGCCTTGGCTACAACATAGAGGATGAGATTTAGGCCCACCAGTCCCAACAGGATGCCATTCCCTCGCCTGTATAACGGTGCGTCGTCCTGGCGGTAAATGTTAGAGGAGATGATGACCCCTGCTTGGAGGAACATGTTGTAAAGCGCGGCTCCAACCGCGCGGGAACGGACTGTGTTCGAGTTTCGCGAAATCCAACTCATTTGAACCGGGTGGGCTGATCAGACCAGTGTCAGTCACCTGTTGAGTAAACCCTAGGCTTAATCATCTCACTCACCGAGTGGGGCCGCTAGGAGGAGTGAGATCATCGCCCATGTTAACCACTTGGAAGACTTTGTCGTGTCGACTACCTCAAGGTAAATGAGGAAAGGCAAGCACCAGAACTGGAATATTGTAGCGCATGCTGCGAGCTGTCCAGTGATCTCCGCCAGCACCGCCACGCCTAGCATATTAATAACTAGTTGCGCTTGTCAGTGTAACCCTTGGAACGTCTCATGCGACGGTCGAGAACACTGGGGATGTGGAGATAGTCTTACTTTTCAGAGCAAGGTACGGAATAGACAGTAAGTTGGTCTCGAATTTGCTGAAGCCTAGACCTCGAAGAGAAATACTCAGGTACTGTTGTGGCGAAAATGTTGGGATGTTAAAGGTCAGTCCGATCAAGTATAGCGGCCTGGTAAAGTTCAGTCAAATATTCACACAAAAGTCGCAAGGCATGGAGGTACTAACCAGAGGTCAACGTCCGTTAAGCTCTTCCATAACAGCCTCGGGGTTATTGGCTGCCGGTTGTGCATTGTACCCTTGCTTGGGTCGTCTCTAATTACACGATTTACCATGATGGATTCCTCTCTGCATTTATGTCATTAGTACGTGCCCGGGGGATGTAGGTAAGGGGAACTAACCGCGCCGAAAACCAACCGTCCTTCCCACGGGACCAGCTAGCAGTCTGTGTCGGGCCCGGTGGCATCATCGCATAGGACAGTAGACCGATAACGATGGTGATAAGGCCCTTGGAAATGATTAACATCAAGCTTCGATTGTCCCTTTATACGCAGTAGTAACCAACCTCGACTAGGAAGAGCCACCTCCAGCCCGAGTATCCTCGCACGCCTCCCATGTGGAGCAGTCCGAAGGCAATGATAGCTGCAAGCATGTCCGCGATGAACATCCCCGTGTAAAAGAGCCCCAGGCGGATTGTAAGTTCATGATGCCTGTAGAAATAAGACAAGTATAGGACAACCTGCAAATGTTCGTAATCAGAATGAAATATTCCACACTTCTCAAATACTTTTACGGGACTGTCATTACCTCGGGGATAAAACCGCCTTGCAGGAAGGCTAAGAGTGCACGGCAGGCGATAAATGAACCACGCGTGCTCAGGGCAAATTGTGAGGCAGAAACAACTGAGAAGAGCACGATCTGGGTAGGGATCCATCGGTCGGGACCAAGCCACTTGGCGAATAGTTGAGCCGGAAACTCTCCAGCTAGGAAACATACGGCATACGTAGTGTTGCCAACGTTGTAGTCTGATCCTTGTTAGCCGCCCAGCCACACCAATAGCATCGGTTTGGGCATGTAAATACCGTTTGTGTCCATGTTCATATCGGCGAGAAAGGTGTCCGTTAGAGCTTGAGAGAGGTTTGCACGATCAAGTTCCATCGCAGTGAACATGACAGCAGTCCAGGTCATGATGCGCCAGTCAATCTTCCTGATGACTCGCGCCTCTTCCGCCCAGGTCCATCTAGCTAAAGGGTCGAACCTATGAATATTTTCCCTAGCGACAATGAATAAATGAACGCCAACGCCGAAGCGGTGTTCTGTTCCTTACCAGTCCGCGCGAGGTTGGTACTGAGCGGCAATATCGGGAACATCGTAAACGCTGGGCTTCAAGTAAGAATCAGCAAACCGAACATTTGCAGCTGAACGGGAACTTTAATCATACCTGCGTCGCAATAGCGTTGGGATCGTAATTCGTGGAGCTTTGAAACCAAAACTTCTTCTCCAGTTGAGGTTTGCCCAGAGGAGGGATCGAGTATGTCTCGGAACCAGGCTCGGTATCGCTGGGAGGGAGTATCTTTCCCGAGGTAACTTGTTCTGGGACCACTGTCGTCATGGTGATCTGAAGCTAGTTGAGTTGAAGTTCCTATCGATAATCCACACAGGGGTGAAGTGTTCGACATCCAGGTCGAGGCGCGCAAGATAAAGGTTGGGATGGAAAGCGGGAACTCTTAAAATAACTACCGATTTGATCTGCGCCTTCTCCATGCATTCTTCTGTTGGTGTTGCCCTTGTATACCTAAACATAGATTGTAGTCCTTTTACCCAATCCCAGCGCGTTCCAAAGACGACATTGGGATGAGGGGTAGGTCTGATGCCTCGAGCTGTGCCGTTTCGTTTCGCCTGCCTTTTTGAGAAGCTCGGGTAACAGCTTGCATCACCGCAACACAACATCACTGGTTCCAAGACGCTGGTCCCGTGTAACGGAATGGCCCGCCACACATACTCATTGGACCATGTACACCTATCATGTCGGCTCTTAACGAAATACTCCGGTGGCGCGGGGCGGTCCCCTGACCCTTGTAACGCCCGGTCCGGTTAGAGGCCACTCCAAAGGGAATGTGGGACACTTTGCGCGTTTTCCTCAGGGCCATGTTAATTACCCCGTGCACATTTTTTCAAGCGCTGGCCCCGAGGGCAAACCCTCATCCACGGCAACCCAAACAAACCCTCACCTCTGCGCGTAGAACGAACCAGTGAGGTACGCGGCCTGTTGTTGCTGTATTTAGCAGTGTTGCTGCTCTTCCCGCCGGCAATGCATCTCTGCCGTGCTTTGTTACTGTTTGGCGACTTGCGACGCGCTTCCGCAATTCTAGAAGCAGCCTTCAATGTCGATGGCCAGATTCCATTGCTCGCTGGCGAGAAGCTACACGGACAAGCATCACGTCCAAACATTGTGCTCATCCTAACTGATGATCAAGATCTCCACTTGGACTCCCTCGCCTACAGTCCACACGTGAAAAGCCATCTTATAGACCGTGGAACATCTTTCCAACGGCATTTTTGTACGACTGCCCTTTGCTGTCCCTCGAGGGTGACCTTATTTACTGGAAAACTGGCACATAACACAAACGTTACCAACGTGGTTCCTCCATACGGTGCGAAGCTCCCAGGATGTGCAGTAAATAATAACCTAGAGTTAACTGGTATTTCCCACAGGAGGCTATCCAAAGTTCCTAGACCAAGGGCTGAACGATAAATACCTGCCCGTTTGGCTGCAAGAAGCCGGTTATAACACTTATTATACGGGAAAGCTTTTTAACGCTCACGCGGTGGACAACTATCATTCCCCTCATGCGTCCGGATGGACTTCCTCGGTGAGCAGCTGCTCGAATAGTTTTGCCTCGGGTTTCTAACTTATGACAGGACTTTCTCTTGGACCCATTTACCTACTCGTATATGAATAGCACATACGGCCGCAACCGGGACCCCCCGGTTAGTTATGAAGGCAGACACAGCGTGGATGTCCTAGCGGAAAAGGCCTTAGGTCTCTTAGATGAGGCCGTACATTCGAGCAAGCCCTTCTTTTTAGGCGTAGCTCCAGTTGCGCCTCATGCCGATATTTGGTCCCCTGCCTTTAAGCATGGTAATCATAGCGACATCCGCGATGTGGTCTTCTCCCCTCCCGTACCCGCTCAAAGACACGCCCATCTCTTCAAGGGGGTTAAAGTGCCTCGGACAAGTAATTTCAATCCCGATCAGCCGTCAGGCGCTAGCTGGATCCGGACTTTGCCCCAGCAGAACCAGAAGAATGTCGATTATAATGATCACTTCTACCGGCAGCGACTTCGAACCTTGCAAGGCGTCGACGAGTTAGTTGACAGTCTTGTCCGTAGCATGGACAAGCACGGTGTTCTAGACAATACCTATATTGTTTACACGAGCGATAATGGTTATCATATTGGGCAGCACCGGCTGCAGCCCGCTAAGCAATGTAGTTTTGAGGAGGACATCAACATTCCGATGATTATACGAGGACCGCGCGTTCCAGAGAATATGGCCACGGATATTGTCACCACGCATACAGATCTTGCCCCCACCTTTTTACGCATTGCTGGCGCCCCGATGAGGGAAGATTTCGATGGCTTAGCTATTCCGCTGACGAAGGAAGGTATTACCCAGGCTAGCCGCGAACGGCACGAACATGTCACAGTTGAACACTGGGGTTTCGCCTCCAATGAGGGAAAGCTCTTCGATGGCTACGAGAAACTCTATTTGAACAACACTTACAAAGCAATACGAGTCATTAGCGAAGCCTACAACCTCCATTATCAGGTTTGGTGCAACAACGAGCACGAGTTGTACGATCTGACTACCGACCCCGGCCAAATGTTGAATCTTCTACACCCAGACTATCACGCACCAGACCGCCTTCTAAGCCGCGCGCTAGATCAGGTTGTTTCACGCCTGGACTCGTTATTATTCGTCCTGAAGTCATGCAAGGCCGAGACCTGCATCCGGCCTTGGGACGAGCTGCATCCACTAGGCAATGTTAGAAATCTGCGGGATGCTCTTTCCCCGCGCTTTGACGACTTTTATATGCAGAGGCGGATGAAAGTTGAGTTCGACAGGTGCGAAATGGGATTTATCCTAGACGCAGAAGGGCCACAATTTGGTCAGCATGGGCATATGGTTGGGCTTGATCCAAACTGGCATGAATGGACGTAATGGCGAAGAAGTCTTGAATTAGTAACAAAGTGTTAGCCAGCACCCGATTCATCTGATTTGAAGTCACACCGGCTATGTAGTACTTCTCCCCACTATTACTAGGTGGATAGTCAACGAGTCGCGCCACTTCTTCAGCACGAACAGGTGTTGAGAATCGCAGCCGGGATGTTAAGGGTAATGTCAGCAAAGCTGAATTTATGACAGTACAAATGGTGCGTCCGTTGGGCATGTCCGGAGACCCGAAACATCGGAGTTCGAGTACTAGAACCATAACGTGGCTTCTGGGCCTATAGGCGAATGTGATTTATTACACCACCTTTTGCCACAACTATGTTACACCTTCAGTACTCCCTGAGACTCTCATCCTCTACTTCATGCTTTTCTGCGCTCTCCAGATCCGTAACCATGCCTAACCAGGACGCCCGAGTAAAAGGTTTTCTAGGTTCTCCCTAATCCATGTATAATACGGTATTGAATAAATGAACCGCCAACCTCGGTCTGTAGAGTAATAAATACAATTGCCGAAAATAGCCTTAATAGAATAGCGAAGGACCACCTCGCCCGAGCCCGGCAAACAAACCAATGGTTGATAACAGCCCCAATGGAGCATCCAAGCCTGTGGCTAGTCCCGCTAGCCAATCGCCCCTAGCGTTTCTTTCTCTCGCATAAGTATAGCCACCCAACCACCTATCTATGCCACAGCACCTCACACGGTGTAAAATTTAGCGTCGCGGATTAACCGTACTAGTCTTGATGAGGTTAGCCGGACTAGTGTGAGGGAGGTCAATGGGAAGGATTTTTAGCCGACGTCGGCCCGCTCTGTGGTACTGATCATCTGATAAGATAAAAACCCCTCGAACTAGATCCAGCCTGTGTCAACCTCATCTCACCGCAGTATCCTCGCCGTCATACGTCCTCGTGGCAATGCGCTGTCCGTTAGTATGCCATCTTCTATTCTTTTTACCAGCATGGACCCTAGAGGCCTTAGCAGCCGATCCTTCGGCCCGCGAGATGTGCTACCATTCCTGCCAGATCTCTCTCGAACCTCCGCGCTTCAACGATACGGACCCTGCTAGTCCTAGATTCGCCCAATCATGCCTCAGCCGCATGAAATCAGTTTCTTTGTACTTATGTCTGGAGGTATATTGCCGAGGAGAGTATCAAACAGAAGGACTCTCCAGTTTGAATCGAACATGTCTAGATAACGCCCTGCCCCCCCTCCCGCCGTTCGATATCATTGTCAACTACACCGACGACGTCATTTCTGGCCTACGATATCTCCAGCGAGACGAGGCCGTATATACAACTATACTAGGCGAGGTAGTTGTTCCATCCGAGAGGCTCTTTAATTTATCATACAGAACTCAGGTAATCACTACTGCTCCCTCCCGATCCGATGGCCAACCCCGTGGTTAATATAGATATTCTAGGATGCCATCGTATACGTCCAGAAATATCATTTTCGCTATGGGTATGTTGCAAATCCTTGCATGGCCTTTGGAGCTTTGACATATGCTAATTCGTTCAGTGCGAGTATGTTTGTTTTCTGGGCCCTCGTGGTTGTCATAGGTGCCTTGAACCGTCTTTTGCTAGCTTTGAACCATCCTCTCCCAAGCGAATATCGACGCCTTTCTACCGGTTCACGATTCGAAAGTGCGATGGATAACACCGTATCGCCTCCTCCTAGCCGTTTGCATGTGTGGCTAGCTAGACGCCTGATATATCCTGCAACATTCGGCTATCGATGCGCGCAAAATGCTGGCTGGTGCACCATCCCGCCTAGAGTTCAGAGTCTTACAATTCTTGCGTTTATTACAATGAATCTTACGTTTTGTATTCATGGCTATAGAGTGTTCCAGGACAACATGTAGTAGGTATCCTAGATTTTGATTGAATTGGCAGTTACTGACCTCTGTGTAGCTGGCCAGAAGTTTCAACACAGCTATGGCGCTACGTGTCAGATCGCACTGGCATTATATCATTCGCCAACTTCCCTATTATTTGGCTTTTTGGCATGCGAAACAATTTGCTCCTATGGTTTACTGGTTGGGACTTCGGAACCTACAACAATTTCCACCGCTGGATCGCTCGGATTGCTACACTAGAGGCGGTCGTCCACTCGATTGGCTATACAGTCCTCGTTTTCTTAGGTGAGTAGGCCAAATCGTCTCATCAGCACCATTGGGGTTTAGATCTAACCAAGCCTAGATGGTGGTTGGGCTACATTTGCCATGTACTGGACTCAGATGTTTTGGTGGACGGGCGAATTAGTACGAGATGCCCCCCCAACCCCGACATGCTCGGTCGTCTCCGCCACATTGGCTAACACTTTACTAGGCCACAATATTCATGTGCCTCTTATTGGTGCTGTCAGTCTTCTGGATACGTCGCAACTCCTACGAAGTTTTCCTAGCTGTACACATTGTGCTCTCAATTCTTATATTAGTGACAATGTTAGGGTGAGTCGTCCAATCTAATCTACTACGATCGCGGCAGGTTTACTAATTTTTACAGGCATGTGTCTATATTTAAAGGGCGCTTTGATGGCTTCATTTGGGCGTCTATTTTCCTCTGGGGCTCTGACCGCCTCCTCCGACTTTGCCGCATTCTGTTGTTTAACCGCCAGTTACGGGGCACACGCGCCACAGCTACCTACAATCCGAATTCCGATATGATCCGACTTACGATTCCTTATTCTACAAGTATGTACCAACCTAAACCGGGAACGTATTACTATCTTCATGTGGTGAACAATATTCGGTTCTGGGAAAGCCATCCTTTCACGGTGGCGTCAACGACCACTCGTTATCATGATTCTCGCACTATTCAACAATCGGATAGAGATATCCCCACTTCTACCGACGAGGTTTCGCTGCTGCTTCGGGGTGAGCCACGAACCTCTTCCGCTGTTTTCTGCGGAGAAGGCCTAGAGAAACCACAGGCTGCCATGACATTTCTCCTGCGTCCGTACGACAGTTTCACCGGCCGCCTGCGAGATATGGCAGCTGCCACATGGCCGTTGCCAGTATCTTTGCGCGTCCTCGTGGATGGACCTTACGGGCATATGCAAAGTTTTGATCGTTTCGATCATCTACTATTCATTGTTGGAGGCAGCGGTATTGTCGTCCCTCTCTCTTACCTGGAGTATTTCTCGAACTGTATTCCTCGTCCTAAGTCAGTACGCATCGTCTGGGCGGCGCGTGAATTTGAATTTGCTGCTGAGGTGATACGTGGCGAGTTTTTCGAATCTCTCGATGGCGGAAAACTGTCACTCGACGTATATATTACCAAGGATGAACGTTGCATAAGGACCAGCGAGTCATCGAACTGGCCGAAAGAAGTCCGGGTGCTGTCAGATAGGCCCGATGTCCGGGACGAGGTAGAGGATGCGACTAGGAGGTCCGAAGGGGAAAGGCTAGCGGTAGTGGCCTGTGGGCCAGCCAAGATGGCCGATGATGCTCGCCGAGCTGTGGTAGACTTGCTAGCAAGCGGGCAGTCTAGAATAAAATATTTTGAGGAGGCCTTTAGATGGTGATAGTAGGAAGCTGGCCAAGTAGACTACATCTAGAAGTATTATCAGTTAATACGTAAATGCCTATAGATTTACGGCAGAAAGTTAGCATCGTCATTTGTTAATATTCTAACTAGAGTCGTTAGGAAGTTCTTTTCAAAAGCTTTAGCCAAACTATTACATGGGCTGTGAGCCTGTGCCTCGATGTCGATAGAGACAGTAAAATGGCCAATATGATGATTCGCACTCAGCGCAACAGACTATGGAATCACTAGTCTTCACGAACCATCCCTGTAAATGCAACTAAAATATGTGTACGGAGCATAGCCCCGGAATTGAGTATAGTTGGGGCGCGGTTTACCGGGTAGATACAACACCTACCACGGTCTGAACTCGGGGTCAATTCGGTTTGAGCAACCACCGACAAAATCGGGCGTCAGAAGAGAATGAAAAAGGCTGTTGGTACCACGGTCGCCAGGTCAACCACCTGACGGAAGGCTGGTATGAGAGCCTATTAGCTTGGATATAACAGACAAATAATCTCAGCTGAAATTCAACTGGCAACACGTCTGATGTAGAGAGAGAAATGATGAACAAATCCAGAGTTATCAACGTATCTTGTCCCTAGGATCAGCACGTTAGAGCCTATATAGGTATTGAGGTTCCGCCGAGGGGGGTAAATATTGGCTAAGTGTTCTCCAAGCGTCTTAGGTTCTCGGGCCATTCAGGATCCAGGAAAGGTTGAACCTCCGCCAGATAATTTCGCGATACGAGTTCTTTCCGCCTTCGTCGTCGTAAAAATCGCTCTCCACAAGCGCTCCGATCTTGTTATCGCCAGTTTTTGTCATGCTCTAGTAACCGCCTTCATAGCCAGCCCCCGACACCTTCGCGTTGACCAGTTCCCGACCGAAGTCCCACCTGGCCACGTCTTGGTTGTAACTGATGCGCACACGCATCTGACGCCGGCTGGACTGGGAGGCCGAGTTAATGAAGATGGTGCGCACCGGACCCGAATCCGCATGGTTGTACAAGAGCACGGAGCCCTCGCATGCTGGGTCTGGCGGGCCCTTACCCTCTGAGAAGGTGCCGAAGCCGCTCAGTGTGCCTCTTGCCACTTTGCGATAGGTTTTGCCGGGGGAGCGGTCATTGCGGTACAGTCCGCCGTCCGGAGTCTGTGCGATCGTCGACTGAGACCCACCACCGGCAACTTCTTGCATAGTCCAGGTGCGGTTACCGGTGGGGCCTCGGCCGATGAGGTTGCGCTTCTGCGCTGGGACGACTAGCTCACCAGTGGTGAGTTTGATACCAATACCGGGACCGACTGCATCCCATGACCAGTTTTGGGGGGGCAGTGTCGTTGTGACATCCTTGGGGGTGGACCAAGTGTTACCGTCGTCGGTGCTAACTGTCAGGTACAGGTGCCGGCGGCCTGCCCATGTCGTGTCGATTGGCTTTGTTATACTTCCATCCGGAAGTGTATCTTTGCCGGGCTGATTGTATCCGCCCCCGTTCCATGACCGAAATAGATATACAGTACTGCCATCCACCACGGGAGTAGGGTTTCCCCAAACGCCGGGCCTGTCCCAACAACCTCACGCAGTGATTCCCAGTCACCTGGCGCGTCGCCGTTATCGCTCGTAGTCTTAGCCCGCTTGAAAATTAGGTTGATGTCGCCGAAGTCTTGGTTTGTGTTCCTACGGCCCTCAGCGAACGCGAGAATGCGGCCGGTTGCAGTTCGGACGACAGCCGGGATGCGGAAGGAGTGGAAGTCGACGCCAGACGCAAGCTTGTCAGGACTGGCCATGTTGGCACTCCTGAATAGGACAAGCCCCTTGTGATACTGAGCGGCATTCTTTGCAGGGTCATTAACGGACGCGTGCAATAAGGGCGTGAGAAACGCCCACAGCGCGAGAGGCCGAACCCACTTCATTGTCCTCGTAGTTGGCTAGGATTGACGAGGATATTAAAAGAGGCTTGCCGACCCTGAATACACGTCAACTAGTCCATTTCCAAACCAAAAGCGGCTTTATATACCCACCTAGTCATAATATTACCAGCTCTGAGACTGTGGGTGGTTCGTGACGATCGGACTATCCTACTCGCCGGCTTACCAAAATAAGCTGGGATGTCAATCGCAGCCCAACTCGGCCGGCGTCTGGATATGCCGTATGACTTGGCCAAGGCCCTTGAACGATGATATAGAAAAAGTACCCTCACAAGACTGCCAAGGCGGAGTTTGTTGCTATTCCCTGATCCAAATCCTGACATGATTTCCCCTTCTAATGTTTAATTAATGTCATACTGTGGTTCCCCCCAAAACATCTTGCCGAGGTGGTCGAGGCAAGTTGTAATTAATGTTTTGCCATGTCGATCTTCCATCAGCCAAGAGGTTCAGTCACAACCAGGAATAAACGAGCACGTTGTTCTCTCCTAAACGCTCATTCGCAGGCCAGCACCTCGTCAGAATTCGAGGGGCGAGTTATGCGAAGGCAACATCCCTGTCTAAGGAAGGAAGTTACTTAGTAAGCTAATCACTATGAGACAGCCTGTGATTCCAGCATCAGAGTTATTGTTACGCGGCCTTGAAATTACTTGTGCTGTACCCCGATATACTCATCTGTATCTTCTCCCTTTGCTCTCCTATTGTTTGCGGTTGTCAGTATATCGCCGCTCTTGGAATTCTTCATGGCTGTGAGGCTTGCCGTGGATACCGATTCTGTAGGTAAGTATGTTAGTTGAGTTCCAGCTTGACCAATGGCCGAAATCCCCTTGCGAGGACTTTTGCATCAAACAACATATCAACTTCCTCCAAGGATCCGTCTGTTGTATCGGGCACAAAAGTCTTAGTCCAAACGAAGCTGTCGTGCTTGTAGTGCTGTAGATGAGGGCCACCCCAGGACCGATGGCCGCATATGACGTAAATAGAAGATAGGGAAGGGTGAATGAAGCCATAAAGTTTTGATTTTCGAAACAGTCCAACAGATCATAGCGGACTCGTCTCGCAGGCCGACACGAGGGGTTTTCCCTGAGAACTTGCATACTAGGGTTAGATAAACTCAGCGCACCGGACTCATGGTGGTGGTGATAGGCACTTTCCACCTACCTTTGTGCTTCGACTTATTCACGGTTCTTCAAATGAGTCGGGTGTGATCGTCTACCACAAAACTAGGCTTTGCTTCGTTGAGGTGGCACAATGCGCGTGAGGTATGCTCATCGTTGCCTTTTCTCAAAACAACAGCGAGGCGACCCCTGTACCCGCCACGACAATAGCTGTGTAGCACTTGGGAAAGCAAACATGCCAGACACATGGATCTTCCAGGAAGAAATATATCTGTCACGTTTGCGGCCATTGAAAGAAGGGATGTCGCAAATGTGTGGTTGAATGTGTATGAAGCGACCAACAAGGCTCAGATAGCCCCGGAACAATTTCTCCCTGGACCATGGGAATGGAGTGGCTCGGTGATATCGAATGCTTTTTTCCCCCGCCGCGTCGTACTCACCGAAGCTCCTGGTAAGTACTGCGAAGACGAATCAGCATCTGACCATGACATAGGCGGGACTGATTTTACCTTTCATCACCTATATAGTATCAAATACCCCAGTGTCGAATCCATGGCAAAAGACACTTACTCAATAGTAATGAATGCCCTTGACAGGTTCGAGATTATGTGGCTTATCACCATAACCTTGCGGTTTCGTTGAAACGTTAATCACTACCGCTTACCTATGCTTGTTAAGGCCCTGCGGATGATAATCTCCCGGAAAGGGAGGAACACCGGCGTGGTGATGAAATGCAGGTTCGATATGAAGATGGAGGGCAAGTGGCACCGGAAAGTCAAGCAGAGCGCGAGGAACGACAACGTACTTGGTGGTGTTGTGTTATGGCGGGTAGGGCTCTGAGCATGAGGTTTGGTGGCTGCTAAATATTGTCTGGCCGACTATTTTGACACCTCTAGAGCCCTGACGACAAACTAGTCATGGCGGAGATTGGTAGCGTATCACAACCGTTGCACGCACGGGAGACTCCTATCGTCAGCTTCTTTGTACAGCACCGTCAAAGCTCACACAAAATCCCCCCACGAATGTGTTCAAGAAGACGATTGATTAAAGTACCTGTTTATCTCGGAGCTAACTACATCCCTAAGCACATTTATGTCATGTAATCTGCAGGAACTTGGATCATTGGCTACTGCTTCAGCTCCCGCAACTGACTCGACCATTTACTACCCAAAGACCGGTTCGCTATGTCCCCGATCAGATGGACCAGAGCAAGCAGGGCATGAAGGGCCACAAGCACCCATTCTAGAGGTAATGCCCTTTCTAGGAATTTGGAGACGTACACCCTGAAATAATCGGCTACACGGACGACGGCATGGCGGCCGGTTAAAACGACACGGCAGAGGTCTATAACTCTCGCGTTAGTGGGTACAGGGCATGTTGAACTGAAAGGCTAAGGGGTTAGTACCGAAAACGAACCTACTTGAAACTAAGCAGGCTCCAAAAACTGGTGGTAGAAGACGTGTAAGTGGGAGATGATCATGAATTGCAGTAGAAAACACCAGCCCTGACGAAACAATTGGCGGCTGTGTTCCCTGAGAGTGAGTAGCTTGATATAATGTGCTTGGAGGGCAAACAGTGCTGCGATGGCTGGAATATGGAAGATGGCATCCGGTAGATACGAGTGGAGCTCGAAGTCATGCGGGGTGGGGCCACGCTTCCGCTTCAGGCCGCCGGTCGAGGCCGGCTTTATCATCGCAGATATTCTTCGCGAGGGTCCCATGAGGCGTAGGGAGTGTCGACTGTCCAACTGGGCTGTATCCTTCTAGCCCCTTGATCCTCTGTGGGTTGAGATCGAGGCTACAAAAGCGAGAGATTATCAACCCACACGGCCTCTCGGTGCTATCCCGGGTAGGCGGGCTTGTGAACGGTCCCGATGGACTGGGAACTGCGAAAAAAAGCGACGGTACCCGTCCCTCGGGGCACTACTTGGCGATGTGCGTTCTGAAACCACGGCCCTAGAGTCTACAACTAGATACGCCACGATGGCTAGCAGTTAGTTATAGGGTTGAGCCTTGAAAGGAAAGTTCCCTCCGTTGGGGAAAAGGGCAGTGATCATTGAAGAATGCAGGTAAGGCCTTAGTTATAGACACCCTAGATAGCCACGAGGGAAGAGGCGCGGTAATGCACCTTGGCTAGATCACGCACTTCGGGTTTGATCGAGGGAGATATTGGACGTGGGAGGTGTGATTATGGCCATAGGCTCGTGATGAAGGCATTGTTCGTCACAAGTCGCCAATCCCTATAGGAGTTGCTGCAAACATCCTGGGCTCGGCGCTCATCACCCTTTGAGAGGCAACTTGAAAACTCGGGGGAAATTATCGAATTTGGGTATTTCAAGGAGCTGGGAAGGTAGTTCGTGTAAAGGATGGGCTCTACCTGGACGATGCGCTTTCCGGAGTGCGCGACGTCGGGGGCTTTTTAAAGTAGACCAAGCAGTGGAAGGATTGGGGCAGCTGAGTTTCGGTATATGCTAGGTCAGCGGCAAATAGGCCTGGGTATGCAACCATATCTTGGGAGGGGAATTGGGTGTATGGTAACTTCCTCCCGCCCAGATGACACGATGCGCTCCGGAGTGGAGACGGCGGTGCAGGGGGGACACGGTGCTACCTGGGCGGCCAACTCTGGCAGGATATCGGGCACCACGCACCAAACCGGAAGTGAAGAAGGTGGCTCTAATGTCTGGTATTCTCGTCGATCATCTTCTCACACGCCTGCCAATGCCATCGGGCGTTTTACTTTTGTCGGGCAGGCTTTGGTTTCCGTTTCTTGAACATGACTGCGGGTTCTGCTCCCGGGAGCCCACCACGCTTCGAATCAGGTATTGCAGGTATGCTTTCCTCCGCTAGTCGCTGACGTCCCGGGCTAGAATCGCCGGCATCCGACTCCTGCTTGATAGTGTGTGCTGTGTCCCTTGCGAAGGACCCGGGCCCAGCGGGTTCAGGCCCGCCTCCATCTTTGGTATCCTCAGCACCCCGTGGGGATTCTTCCTTCTGGGACTTCACAAGTGCCGTGCCTAGGAGCTGGTCCAATTCGGCATCTCCGTCGGAGGGCATGGCCCTTGTATCCCTCCCCCAGTTCCTCGGTTTCTTGAAGAGTCCTTTGATGGCCTTCTCTTCCTCTTTCTCTTCCTCGGTCTGCTCCCTCTCCCGTTTCCGCACTCCAGCGGCTCGAGCCAATAGCGACAAGGATTCTTTGCTTTCTTCGTGTTTTTCTGGATCCTTGACTACCCGCGTCGATGTCACGGTCCAGTCGCCCGCCATGGCCATCCCGCCTCTCAACTCTGTAGGGATATTGACGCCTAGATCCGCAAGCTGCTCCAGTTGATGCTGCCGCTCAGCCCCCGCTGGCGGCGCCCCGGCGCTCGGTGTTGCGCTGCCATATGCTCCGCCGCTTGCTCTTCCCGCGCCCCATGCCTGTGTATTCGACGAAGAGCGAGCCGATACGACGCCGTTGAGCCGATCCACCTCTCGTTTTGCCCGCTCCTTCTCCCTCTCTTCTTTCTCGTGACCACGGTGCAGGTCACGGAGCGACCGCTTCAGCGCGCTTTGGTGTTTTGCTGTGGATTCATGGTTGGCGCGTTCGAGCTTTGTGTCGCGCACGTAGATTCCACATTGTTTGCACCAGTATTTGGGCGTCGATTTCCAGTATTCGGACATGTTTGCAAAGGCCGCAGGATTCGACGGTCGGTGTTAGAGGTCGTTGACAGGAGCAATGGGGAAAGTGACAGCTCGTTGATGAATACAACTCCTACCAGCGTTGTTGCTGGACACTCGGGAGGCGCGGTGCGAGAACTTCCCTGAGGTGTGTCAGTCCAAGTAGGTGACCCTGCGAAAAACAATGATGCGTCCAAATCGTGATTACGTAATGTGACGCAGTCATGTCAGTAATTTACGTCACAGCAAGTGCGAGACACCGGGATCACCCAGCGGCCCTAGCCTCCAGACCAGGTGCCTTGAACGGAGTAGACAGGTGCTTAGGTACCTACCAAACCGGGGACAGCCCGGATCATCACTGCTTTTCCCTCGATAGCAACTAACAACAAAACTTAATTACGGATACTTAACTATTCCAGATATAAACTACCTAGGTACCTAGCTATTAACCCTCAATCCCCGAGCAACAGCTCCCAATCGACCCGCCGGTTCTCGCATGCAACCCGTCCGCCACGACACCATTTCGGGGACAGCTTCCAGTGCCTTAACGAGCGTTCCTTCCATCACGAGAGCCCTCCCATCTGAATATTTGTCGTCCAGAATATATCATTAGCGATGGCTTTCGTCTTCCGGGCCCTAAACCGCGGTTGCCGCCCACCCTCCGCGACCACCCAAACACGTTGACTACCCTACAAGAGCCACGTGGCGCCCAGGATCCCCATCACGAAAGCAGCCATAGGACCAGCCTCGATACTTCCTGCTCCACTAGCCGGTGCTGATACAGTCGTAGGAACGGTGCCCGGCGTAAGATTGTGGGTTGGACTCTCGCGTGTATGAGCTGAGGAGCTGTTTGCAGTACCAGTAGGATGCGGCTTGGTCGCGGGCTGCGTACTTTTGCTAGCAGTCGGACCTGGTGCCGGTTCGATGGGTGGCGGGGCAGTGCCAGTGGCCTGGACTTGGCCGTCCACGGACTCGCCCACCGGAGCGCCTGTGGATGCGCGGCCCGGGCCTTTCGGGATAGATCCACAAGGCGTTGTATGGGCTTGGACTTGGCCTGTAGCGCATGCTCAATATGTGCAACACTTCGCCGTACATGGGGGGGGGGGGGGGGGTGGGGTTCTCTTACCATCTCCGATCTGGCAGATTGGGACTGGCATCTCCGTCGTGATCACCTGCGGCTGGCCGTCATCCTGCATGACTACGACGGTGGCAGGCACGGATTTTGTGCCAACTACATGACCGCCTTCGTTCTCCGGTGAATCACCGCCCCCGCACGGCATCATCCTTATCTCAACCCTCGAGCATTGCCTAGCCGAGCGTTTGTCATAGAGGTTGTAAAACGAACCCGACCGGCATTTGTAAAAGTCTGTCGATGGGCCGAGCGCAAGCAGGCCGTTCTTACAAGCCGAGAAGCCCCCCGTGTGGATGGCGTTGAGCTGCGGAGGGTCATCGAATTGGAGCTGATGGTCGGATGAAATGTATCCGGTTCGACCCTGAGCATCTCGGAGTATGCCGTATTTCAGTGAGGCGACCAAGGTACCTTTGCCAGAACATGCGGACCGTTGCTATGTTTTGGCCAAGTCAGTGTCAACACACATCAATCCGCAGTAGTTGCCACTCGGCGGGGGTGGAAGGGATGCTACTGGCGGACCTGAAGGCCGATATCCCGCTTGCCACCGTTCGCATCCACTACCGATATTTCGAAATCCCCATCGAAATTTCTGCTGCTACCCTCAGGCGCTGGACCCTCTGGCAGCGACGTCTTGTTCACTTCATCGCCGGCTGCGGACCCGAGCACCGAGAGAATAACGGCGAGTATGGAAGGTCTCATGGCGATGGACTAAATGGTTATAGCGATTAGATGCCTACTGTGTAGAACCTGGCGTGCATTCGTTTCTCACTTCTTTGGCGTCGTGAATACCCAGGCGGCATCAAGATTCGGCTGTCTTGCTTCGGTAGGGGATGGCAGGATGTGAAGAAGTGGTAACCAAGGACGGACGGGTCATATATGGGCGCTGGTTGCGATAGACCCAATCATTCGACTGATGTAATGCCAGCATAGCCCATCCTAAGTCGGTCAGTAGGGAGCCGGAAGCAGTCTATGAGACAATAACCGGACCACATGCAAGGCTAAGGAGTAACGGGAGTACACGACAGTGATGGCATGGAGTAGAGAGGTGGCACGGAGTAGAAGCGCAGTATGGGGTGGAAGGGTGCTACGGATGAGAAAGGGTCTGGCATTCGCCAACAAATCCGATAACAGTGCACGACAGCCAAAATCATCATCCGCAATCCCCGCGGCGATCTTTGTGGGGTGCGTCTTCCAGAATGACAACAACATCACACCTTCCGATTTCACGTCAGGCGATATCCCGCGATTCCTATCGTTGTAGGTAAATTACGCGAGAATGACTCAACCCTAAGTGCAGGAGGAGCGTGTCGGCCGGCGACTTTGATCAGAAGAATTCAACGACCATGCAGTTTGTGCGCTGCCAGGAACCGCCAACCAGGAACTATCAAGCCAGAAAGGGGCAATCGTGGCAGTCTAGCCACAGCCGTCTACTAGCCCTGGAGACACGGTACATGCATAAATCTCGACTGCGCGTGCTTTCTTCGCGAACCCACCATCCACCCCTTTTGGTAGGGTTTTGCAGGCTTGAAGATAGTTCACATGCTACATGCGAAGAGCGTACTAGCTACGATATATTTGCTAATGATTAGTGACCTCGTTATTCGCTATTCAATTTCACATTCCTTCCGGATACCGACCCCTGCCCAAACCTTCTTTGGCACTGACTTCTGTCACCGACGCAAAGCATAGAATTCCACTCACGGCCCAAAGACCTGCATGGTTGCAGTTGCTAATTACTTATCGAAGTGCCCATTGGAAAATTCTGTTGGGTGGCATTACCGATTCTTAAGATGCCTGCTAGCGTCTTATGGCCAACTATTACTGCCTGTGCTGTGTAGGTCGGCGGCGAATGGTTCCTGGTTCTGCCCTGAAATGGCCGTCCCGGTACTACTGTACTAGAATGACTTGAATGACTAGGGCGGCTCCTCCCTCCGCCAGGACCGCTGCTACCTCAAAGTCTCCGTCCCTAGCATCTAGTCATTATTACGTAGGGCAAGGTCGAATAGACTCTGATGGTATAAACCACAGACATCGTTCCTGTGGCAAATGGTTCACAAACGTTAGATGACGCGATCCAACGTAATGGGGTGGACGACTGCATCTCGTTTTGCTGATACTGCACAATGCAACCTTTTATTACAGGGCGTATAGGGTCTATCCATCTATGTATGCTCCCACGCGTCACTATTACTTCGCCGGTGGGCCGACGGAATGGGGAGTCGTCAGGCTCCTCCGAGACATGATGCAAAGTTGGGGAACGACGAAACAACCCCACCCCCCACACACATATCACACGTATCAATAGTTTACCGGCGTCAATACTGACAAAACATGCAACCACTACCTCCTAATGCACAGCCATGCCAAGGGAATCACGTATGTCATATTACCACTGAAGCATAATCCCGGAACTCCCCAACATGGAACGCCCTAGGCGCTGGCCGCACGACCAGTAAGACGGCGATATTTATCGTCTAGAGTGGCCAGAACCGCGCACTGCTCACTCTCCCGAACAGGCGGCGGCGGGGCGGTTTCCTTTGCGGCCACCCGCGCGACAGTTCGCCACGGCGTGCTGCGGTGGATGCGAGCTTATCGCTAGTATTGTCCTAGCGTAGTTGATACTTGTGGGGGGGCCTGGTACTCGGTTGGCTGCTGCGAGTATTGTTGTTGGCCGGAGTATGTGGTGTCGTAAGCAGGCTGGTATTGAGGCTGCGCCTGCTGTTGAGGGTAGGTTTGGGCTGCATACTGCTGCTGATCGGTGTATTGTGGGAACTGCTGGGCATTCGGTTGCGGAGCGCTTTGAGCTTGGCTGTACTGAGGATTCATCTCCACAGTGCCGTTGTCGGCTCGTGCT
>Ga0164242_10000560_pt1 | contig 44971 bp, 45 predicted proteins | sample OricomgcompostMG_FD_108783 | JGI IMG/M metagenome (GOLD analysis project Ga0164242, IMG submission 108783) | Miracle-Growth compost microbial communities from Emeryville, California, USA - Original compost - Miracle growth compost (MG) ... | reverse complement strand
CGAGTAAATGAGTACGACAACTGCACCGGCCCCAGCCGCGGCCCCCGTCACGCCGAAGCCGCCACAACAGCCGCTCGGCGGCTCACAGGTGCACCGTAAGGGCAATATTCTGGTCAACTGGATTACGTCGACTGATCACAAGACGATCGGGTACATGTATCTGATCACGTCATTCGTGTATTTCTGTATCGGTGGCGTGATGGCTCTGATTATGCGTGCGCAGTTGTTTGAGCCTGGGCTCGAGGTTGTGCAGACCCGTGAGCAGTACAACCAGTTGTTCACGATGCATGGCACGATCATGCTTCTGATGTTCGCGACGCCGTTGTTCGCTGGGTTTGCGAATGTGATCATGCCGTTGCAGATCGGTGCTCCGGATGTTGCGTTCCCGCGGTTGAATGCATTCGCGTATTGGTTGTACAACTTCGGGAGTTTGATCGCGGTTGCCGGGTTCTTGACTCCGCAGGGTGCTGCGTCGTTCGGTTGGTTCGCGTATCAACCGTTGGCAAGTACGACGTTCTCGCCTGGGGTGGGCGGTAATCTGTGGTTCCTCGGCCTTGGCATCAGCGGGTTCGGCACGATTCTTGGTGCGGTGAACTTCATCACGACGATCATCACGTTGCGTGCTCCTGGGATGACGATGTTCAGGATGCCGATTTTCACCTGGAACACGCTTGTGACGGCGATCCTGGTGTTGATGGCGTTCCCGGTGCTGGCGGCAGCGATCTTCGGTGCTGCGGCCGATCGCGTGTTCAATGCGCACATTTACGATGCGGCCAATGGCGGGGCTCTGCTCTGGCAGCATTTGTTCTGGTTCTTCGGCCATCCGGAGGTCTATATCATCGCGTTGCCGTTCTTCGGCATCGTTTCAGAGGTGTTCCCTGTCTTCAGTCGAAAGCCGGTGTTCGGTTACAAGACGCTGGTCTATGCGACCATTTCGATCGCTGCGCTGTCTGTGACGGTGTGGGCTCACCACATGTACGTCACCGGAGCCGTGTTGCTTCCGTTCTTCTCGCTGATGACGATGTTGATCGCGGTGCCTACCGGGGTGAAGATCTTCAACTGGGTCGGCACGATGTGGCGGGGATCTCTGACGTTCGAGACCCCGATGCTGTGGGCGATCGGCTTCTTGGTCACCTTCACCTTCGGTGGTTTGACCGGCGTGATCCTGGCATCCCCGCCCCTGGACTTCCACGTTTCTGACACCTATTTCGTCGTCGCGCACTTCCACTACGTCGTGTTCGGCACCGTGGTGTTCGCGATGTTCAGCGGGTTCTATTTCTGGTGGCCGAAGTGGACCGGGAAGATGCTCAATGAGCGCTTGGGCAAGTGGCATTTCTGGTTGCTGTTCATCGGCTTCCACACCACGTTCCTGATTCAGCACTGGTTGGGCGTCGTCGGGATGCCACGTCGGTATTACACGTATTCGCCCGCCGACGGTTTCACCTGGATGAATCAGGTGTCTTCAGTCGGTGCGATGATTCTGGCTGTTTCGATGATTCCATTCCTGCTGAATGTGTACATCACTGCGCGTAAGGCGCCGAAGGTCACAGTCAACGACCCGTGGGGTTACGGTCGCTCGTTGGAGTGGGCGACAAGCTGCCCGCCGCCGCGGCACAACTTCACGTCGATTCCGCGCATCCGCAGCGAGTCGCCTGCATTTGATCTCAACCACCCTGAGGTCGGTGTCCCGATCGGAATCGGGCCAGGGTTTAAGGACGCCCCGGATGCACCGACATATGACGCAGCGAACGCAGAGGTGAAGTGACATGAAGGCAAGCGCCACAATCTTCTGGGTGATCACCGGGTTCTTCTTGGTGGCCGCCGCCGTGTACACGGTCTGGGGCCTGCTCTACTACGGCGACGTGGAATGGGTCGGCACTGTAGCGCTGACGCTCACGGGAATCCTCGGAGCATTCATTGGCTTCTATCTGACGCGATCGCACGCTGCTCAAGGTGGTGAATTGCCGGAGGACCGTCAGGATGGCAACATCGACGACGGAGATCCAGAGCTTGGCCACTTCAGTCCGTGGAGTTGGTGGCCGTTCATGCTTGGCGTGGCCGTCGGGCTGATGGCTCTTGGCCTGGCCGTCGGCTTCTGGATCTGCTTTATCGCAGTGGCGTTTGGACTGGTGTGTCTTGTCGGTTGGGTATTCGAGTACTACAGAGGGTATTTCGCCCGTTAGAAAGTAGCGTGCGGCCGTTCAGAGGCGCACGAAGCGTATGACGTCCACCGAGACGGTCACGCTGGCGGGTGCCGGCTGGTGCTGGTTATCGTGGTGGTGAGCTGACGGCCCCATCTGTCGCAGAAGGTGTGCCTGGCCCGGTGCTAACGCGAGGGTGAATTGCACCTGGAGCGTCTCGCTCTTTCTGAAGTACGTGGACAGCTGGTGTTCGACGTGTGCGGCTTTGCCCTCCGGGACGGAAAGCATGTCGGTCGCCGCGCGAAGCTCGCTGAGATGGTTGGACCGGGGCACGACGACAAGCAGTGAACCGCCCTGTGCAGTGACTCGGGCGAACTCGGCTGGATTGCGCGGAGCGAAAACGTTGATCATCACGTCGCAGACTCCGTCGCGGATCGGCCATGGCTCCCAGGTGTCTGCGACAAGGCCAACGACGTTTGCCATCGAGCGGGTTGCCATACGCACAGCGGCGGGGGACCGGTCGAGTGCAAGCGCTTGTGCGTCTGGAAGGCGATCGAGAATGCAGTTCAGGTAATATCCGGTCCCGCATCCTGCATCCAGCACGCGGCGCACCGGGCTTTCTGGAAGCAGCTGGATTAACGCGTCGACGATGGGTGCATACGCACCGCTGTGCAGGAGGTCGGCACGGTCCGCTAACATCTCGGCTGTGTCGCCGAGTGTGGTGCTTTTGGCGTTCACAAGCGTCACGTAACCGCGCTTGTTCACATCGAAGCGGTGCCCTGCCGAGCATCCGAGCGTCAACGGTGCCGTTGCGAACAGCAGATCGGCGCAGTTCGGGCAGCGAAGCCACTCAGCGAGGTTCTCCAAGGGCATCGGCTGGGCCGGTTGCTTGTCTCTAACGGTGCGTGTCCGGTGCTGGGAGCCCTAGTGGTGGCCGTGGCCGCTTTCGATTTCGCCCTGAGTAGGGGGCTCGATGCGGTCTTCGTAGAACCACCGTGAGAACCCGGCCCGTAGGCGCTGCGATGCCGTGATCTTGCCTCGACTGTTCGGGCGGATCATCAACGGTTTGTACTGCTCGTAGCTAACAAGCTTCCAGCGCTCGTACTCGTCGAGCTGCTCGTGCACCTCGATGAACTCTCCGCCTGGCAGCTTCACGATGCGACCGGACTCGTAGCCGTGCAGCGCGATAGAACGATCCTTCTTCTGCAGCGCGATGCAAATCCGTTTTGCCACGAAGTATGCGATGATCGGCCCCAAAATCGTCGCGGCTTGGATGACGTGCGTGACGCCTTCGATGCTCAATCGGAAATGCACGGCGATGATGTCCGAGCTCGCCGCCGCCCACAGACCGGCATAGAACGTGACACCTGCTGCGCCGATGGCGGTGCGGGTCGAGTTGTTGCGCGGACGGTCAGTGATGTGGTGTTCACGCTTGTCCCCGGTCACCCATGCTTCGATGAACGGGTAGATGGCGACAAGCACAATGAACAGGCCGAGCACCAACACCGGAATGATGATGTTGAACGACCACGTTCTGTTCAGCCAGACGAATTCGAGCCCAGGTGGAATCAACCGCAAAGCACCGTCTGCGAATCCGATATACCAGTCCGGCTGGGTACCCGCAGATACCGGGGACGGGTCGTACGGACCGTACATCCACACCGGGTTGATGGTAAAGAACGAAGCCATCAGAGCGATGACGCCGAACACGATGAAGAAGAACCCGCCGGCCTTCGCAGCATACACAGGAAGGATCGGGTAACCCACCACGTTGCCCTGCGTGCGCCCAGGCCCGGCATACTGCGTGTGTTTATGCACGACCACGAACACAAGGTGGATCGCGATCAACGCCACGACGAGTGCGGGCAGAAGAAGAATATGCAGCGTGTATAGACGACCAACGATCGCCGTGCCTGGGAACTCTCCGCCGAACAGCAGGTAGGAGATCCAGGTCCCGACCACCGGTAGTCCTTTGACCATTCCGTCGATGATGCGCAGGCCGTTTCCGGAGAGCAGATCGTCGGGCAATGAATATCCGGTGAAACCCTCAGCCATTGCAAGAATGAACAGGGTGAAACCGATGACCCAGTTCAGCTCGCGCGGTTTGCGGAACGAACCTGTGAAGAAGATGCGCAGCATGTGCAGGCCGATCGCAGCCACGAACAGCAGTGCAGCCCAGTGATGGATCTGACGCATCAGAAGCCCGCCCCGAACGTCGAACGAGATGTTCAACGTCGAGTTCAGGGCAGAGGACATTTCAATGCCTTTGAGCGGCACCCACGAGCCGTTGTACACGGTCTCTGCCATGGACGCCTGGAAAAAGAACGTCAGGAAGGTGCCTGAGAGCAGGATGACGATGAAGCTGTACAGCGCTACTTCGCCAAGCAGGAACGACCAATGGTCCGGGAAGATCTTGCGGCCGAACTCTTTGACGACGACCGAGATGCTCGTGCGTTCTTCTAGATAGCCGGCGGCCGCGGCGGTGAACCCGCCCTTTTTCTCAGCGACAGCTGTTGTCGGTGCGTCGGATGTTGTTGTGCCCGCGGACGTTGTGGTTCTCGCGGATGTCGTGGTGCTCAATGGCGCTCCCAGAAACTCGGGCCGACAGGTTCGGTGAAGTCACTCCTGGCGACAAGGTAGCCCTCCGAGTCAACCGTGATGGGCAGCTGGGGTAGTGGGCGCTTGGCCGGGCCGAAGATCACCTTGGCCTCGTGGGTGATGTCGAACTGTGACTGGTGGCACGGGCACAGCAGGTGGTGCGTCTGCTGTTCGTACAGTGCGACCGGGCAGCCGACGTGTGTGCAGATCTTTGAATACGCGACGATTCCGTCGTAATTCCAGGTCTTGCGATCGGGGGAGACGTGCAGATCGCCTGGCTTCAGGCGCATGAGCAGAACGGCTGCCTTCGCCTTCTGCTCGAGCATGTCGCTCTTCTCGAGCAACCCCTCCGGGATCACATGGAAGACCGAGCCGAGCGTGACATCCGATGCCTTGATCGGTGTGCCAGACGGGTCGCGAGTGAGGCGAGTGCCCTTCTTCCACATGGTGTACGTCAGAAGCTTCGCCGGGTCGTCATTCTGCGGACCGAACCCGCGGAACAGTACAACAGCAGGGAGAGGGAACGCGATGAGCGCACCTATCAGTGTGTTCCGGATGAGTGTGCGACGGCCGAAACCAGACTCCTGGTTTGCTTCATCGAAGATCTCGACCGCTCGAGCCTGCGTCTCCACGCTTCCACCCTGCGGGTGGCGAAGGTCGACGCCCTCCTTCTCGTGCATGAGTGCCTTAGCCCAGTGCACCGCGCCGAGTCCGAGCGCAAGCAATGCAAGCGAGATGCCGATGCCGATGAACATCGTGTTCAGTCGAACGTCCGAGATCTTGCCGGACTCGATCGGGAAGAGCATGTATGCCGCGACGGCCCAGATGCTTCCGACGATCGACAGGTAGAAGAGCGTGTAAACCGTGCGAGCCGCCCTGCGCTCTTTGGCCGGGTCGAGATCGGTGATCCGCGGCCGGTGTGGCGGGAAGCCAGGATTCTCTGGTGCGTCGTGAACGATCACCGCCGTTCCCGGGTGCCCTGCACGATCGTCGACGGCCGACGAATCAGCAGCGATGAGATCCTTGCCGCCGTTATCGTCCTGTGCCATTGTTCTCCTTCTCACGCTGTGTCATGATCCGCGTTCCGATCAGTTCGACTTCGCCGTAATCCACACGGTCAGGGCAACGATTGCGCCGAGGCCGAAGATCCAGAGGAACAAACCCTCTGAAACGGGTCCGATTGACCCGAGCTCGTCGCCACCGGGCGACGGGTTCTTCTGGATGTACTCGAGGTAGGTGATGATGTTCCGCTTGTTCTCAGGCGAAATGTTCAGGTCGTTGAACACCGGCATATTCTGCGGGCCGGTCACCATGGCTTCAAAGATGTGAGCCGGGGTGACGCCGGCCAACGGTGGGGCGTACTTACCCTCTGTGAGTGCACCGCCCGCACCAGCCACGTTGTGGCACATTGCACAGTTGATGCGGAACAGCTCGGCACCCTTTGCCGCGTCGCCATTGCCGTCAAGGTACTTCTCGTCTGGGATGGCCGGCCCAGGCGCAAGCGACGCCACGTATGCCGCAAGGCTGTTGATCTCGCTCTGGGTGAACTGCGGTGGCTTCTGTTCGGCCTGCGGGCCCTGCATGGCAAGCGGCATCCGACCGGTTCCGACCTGGAAGTCGACAGCGGCAGCGCCGACACCGACGAGGCTTGGGCCGTCGTCTGTGCCGACTGCGTTCATGCCGTGGCACGTGGCGCAGTTCGCCATGAAGAGCTTCTCGCCCTTGCTGATGGAAGCCTTGGCTGTTGTCGAGGTTTCTGCGGATGCCGTCGATGTGTTGATTGCGGCATATGCACCGCCGGTCAAGCCGAGTCCGATTGCGATGAGCGCGACGGCAGCGAGCGGATGCCTGCGGCCGCTCTTGCGCGGGCGAGCGGCTCTGCGGATAGCGCTTGGTGATTTCTCACGCATGTGAAGTGGTCTGCTCCTGATTCCTATTTGAGAACGTAGATGACCAGGAAGAGCCCGATCCAGACGACGTCGACGAAGTGCCAGTAGTAGGAGACCACGATCGCCGTGGTCGCTTCCTTGTGCCCGAACTTCTTGACTGCGAACACACGGCCGATAACGAACAGCATCGCGATCAGTCCGCCTGTGACGTGCAATGCGTGGAAACCCGTTGTCAGATAGAACGCGGATCCATATGCGTTCGAATCGAACGCGATACCTTCGCTGACCAGTGTCGCGTATTCGGTGACCTGGCCGGCAACGAAGATCGCACCGAGCGCGTAGCTAAGGAAGAACCACTCGACTGTTCCCCATTGCGTTGGCTTCCAGCCGGTGGCGCGTGACTGAAGCCGCTCAGCAGCGAACACCCCGAACTGACATGTGAACGAGCTTGCGACAAGCACCAGAGTGTTGGTCAATGCGTACGGCACGTTCAGATGAGCGGTCTCGGCGGCCCACAGCTGGGGCGAGGTTGACCTGAGCGTGAAGTAGATCGCGAATAGACCGGCGAAGAACATCACCTCGCTGCCGAGCCACACGATTGTGCCGACCGCGACCACATTGGGCCGGTTCAGGGCAGGCGCATTTGCCGTTGGAGAAATTGAGGTGCTCGTCACGTTTTCCATTATGGCCGAAAACCGGCGCTTGTTTTCTCAATCCGCCAGCCAGTTGCCGCTCGAACCGGATTTCTTCGCGCGCTGGATAGGATCGGTGCATGGCGGAAGATCAGAACTGGCCGACGATAATCAGCGCGCTCCTGCGCGGCGAAGACCTGAGTGTTTCTGACGCCGCGTGGGCTATGGAGCAGGTTATGCAGGGGCGCGCGACACCGTCTCAGCTTGCGGGTTTTTTGGTCGCACTGCGTTCGAAGGGCGAAACGGTTGATGAAATCGTCGGATTCCGCGATGCGATCCTCGAGCATGCGCTCGCGCTTCCGATCGATCCGATGGCGTTGGATATCGTTGGAACAGGCGGCGATCGATTCGGAACGGTCAACGTTTCGACAACCGCGGCCATCGTGGCCGCTGCCAGTGGCGTTCCCGTCATCAAGCACGGCAACCGTGCAGCGAGTTCGGCCTCCGGATCCTCCGATGTGCTGGCGGCACTTGGTCTCGATCTGACGTTGCCGCCGGAACGTGTAGCCGAGGTTTTCAAGAAAGTTGGAATCACGTTCGCATTCGCGTCGGCATTTCATCCCGGATACGGTCATGCCGCTGCGACCCGCAAGGAACTCGGCATACCGACGGTCTTCAACTTCCTCGGTCCGCTGATCAACCCGGCCAGGCCAGAAGCATCCGCCGTCGGTGTTGCGCAACTCGATCGCGTTCCACTGATCGTCGGCGTCTTCCAGACCAGAGGAGCCACGGCGCTCGTATTCCGCGGTGACGATGGTCTCGATGAGCTGTCCACTACCGGCCACAGCCACGTGTGGGAAGTTTCCCGTGGGTTGGTCACCGAGCATGACATCGAGCCGCGGGATCTCGGATTGAAGCGTGCCAAGATGGACGATCTGCTCGGTGGCGACGCTGCACACAATGCCGCGATCGTCCGCGCCGTTCTGGCAGGTCAGGATGGCCCCGTGCGCGACATTGTTCTGCTGAACGCAGCAGCAGGACTCGTCGCATTCGAACTGGCACGGGACCCAGCAGCAGTGCAGACCAGCATCCTTGAGCGTTTCACGGCGGGCATGGCGAGTGCGGCAGCTGCGATCGATTCAGGAGCGGCTCGTGACAAACTTGACGAGTGGGTCGCCGCCGCCCGATGAAGAAGCTCATCAACGATCCGAGGCGCGTTGTCGCCGAGTCGATCGCTGGGCTGGGTGCGGCGCACCAGGACATACTGTCGGTGTCGCTGGAGCCGACCTACGTCGCCAGACGCAACAAGACCCCGGGAAAGGTGGCGTTGATCAGCGGCGGTGGGAGCGGCCACGAGCCGCTGCACGGCGGGTTCGTCGGCTTTGGGATGCTGGATGCTGCGGTGCCAGGCGAGGTGTTCACGTCGCCGACGCCCGACCCGATCGTTGCCGCAACTCGCGCGGTATCGGACGGAGCTGGAGTCTTATACATCGTCAAGAACTACACCGGCGACGTGCTGAACTTTGAGACGGCGGCCGAACTGGCCGCGCTCGACGGTACCGACGTTCGCACCGTGGTCGTTGATGACGACGTCGCGGTGAAAGACTCGCTGTACACGGCGGGCCGCAGGGGAGTGGCCGGCACCGTCCTCGTTGAGAAGATCGCAGGTGCGGCCGCAGAGCGCGGCGATGCGCTTGATTCGGTTGAGCGGATCGCACGCCGAGTCGCGGCCAGTGCGCGGTCGATGGGCGTTGGACTAGTTCCTCCGATCGTTCCGCATTCCGGCGTTGCGAGTTTCGAACTCGCAGAAGACGAGATCGAATTCGGCATCGGCATCCACGGCGAGCCTGGGCGTCAACGGCGCCGTCTGGAGCCGGTCGACGCGCTCGTCGACGCCGTCATCGCGGCTATTGATGAGGATGCACCGTTCGTCGCCGGGTCAGAAGCACTTCTGCTCGTCAATGGCATGGGAGGCACTCCGCTCAGCGAGCTGTACATCGCATATCGGCGGGCCGCCGAGGTGCTGGGGGCGCGCGGTGTGCGAATTGTGCGTAGCCTTGTCGGCAACTACGTCACGTCGCTTGAAATGCATGGCTTCTCGATAACGGTCCTTGTGCTCGACGACGAACTGACCACACTGTGGGATGCTCCGGTGCACACCGCGGCACTTCGGTGGCGATCGTGAATGGTGATGCGTTGAAGGAGAACGATGATGAGCCTCGGACGTGATTGGGTGGTCGATTGGGCGCGTTTGGCTGCCAGTCGGGTGAGCGAGGCCAGAACGCGGCTCGGGGACCTGGACCGTGCAATCGGGGACGGTGACCATGGCGAGAACCTCGATCGGGGGTTTAGTGCGGTGGACGACAGACTCGGCGACCTGCCTTCTGATGCGTCACCTGCCGATGCGCTTCGGCTCGTTGCGACAACGCTGATCTCGAGCGTCGGCGGCGCTGCCGGCCCACTGTATGGCACGGCGTTTCTGCGCGCTGCAGAGTCCGTTGGGGACAGCCGCTCGCTCGACTCTGCAGCCGTTGCGGCGATGATCGCCGCTGCCCGCGATGGGATCGTGCAGCGCGGAGGCGCCCAGATCGATGAGAAGACCATGGTGGACGCGTGGTCCCGGGCCGTCGACGCGGCGGATGCGGCAGCCACCGCCGGCGCGACCGAGACCGCCGTATTGGATGCTGCCGCTGATGCCGCAGCATACGGCGCACGAGCGACGGAACCGCTTGTGGCGCGCAAAGGAAGAGCGAGCTATCTCGGCGAGCGTGCCATCGGGCATCGCGACCCCGGTGCGGAGTCGAGTGCGTTGATTCTGCGCGCGGCCGCCGACGCCGCCAAGCAGGCACGATGACTCGCGTTGGGCTTGTGATTGTTTCGCACAGCGAGCGAATCGCCGCCGGCATTGTGGATCTGGCCGGTCAGATGGCTCCTGGTGTGACCATTCTCGCGGCCGGGGGTACAGACGACGCCGGCATCGGAACGAGTTTCACCAAGGTCGTCTCAGCCATGGAGGCGGCGGACTCCGGGGCCGGCGTCGTTGTGTTGTGTGATCTCGGATCGGCGATCATGACTGCGGAGGCGGCGCGAGACTTCATGTCGGCGCAGCGGCGGGAGCGCGTTCGCATCGCTGACGCACCGGTCGTGGAAGGTGCAGTGGCCGGCGCGGTTGCGGCGGAGATCGGCGGCGATCTCGACGCTGTCTACACTGCAGCGTCCGCAGCCGGCCGCGTCGGGCAGCAGCCGTCACCTGCCACGCCGGCGGTGTCAGGGGCGCAGTACGTGCGCACCGTCACTCTCATCAACAGAGACGGTTTGCATGCACGACCCGCCGCGGAGTTCGTCAAGCTGGCAGGCACGTTCCCCGAGCGGGTGACCGTGAACGGCAAGGACGCAAAGAGCCTTCTTGGAATCATGTCGCTTGGGTTGCTGAAGGGGGCAAAGGTCGAACTCGCCGGTGCGCCAGATGCATCGCACGCGGTGGATGCTCTTGCCGACCTTATCGAGTCAGGGTTCGGCGAAGACAGTCCACTGTAGAAAGGCGTCGCGCGGGGGTAGCGTGGGTGATACCGGCCAGTGAGTGGAGGACCCAATGCTGTCGGAATCACAAGCGTTCAGCGGCTTTTCTGCCTCAGACATCGCCGAGGAGAAGCGTTTCTACAGTGACGTGCTCGGCCTGGATGTCAGCGAGGAGTACGGCATGCTTCACGTGCACCTCGGTTCGGGCGCCCATGTTCTCATCTACCCGAAGGCCGACCATATCCCCGCGACCTACACTGTGTTGAACTTCCCGGTCGACGATATCGAGAAGACTGTCGACGAGCTGGTCGCCAAAGGTGTCGCGTTCGAACGTTACGAGCAGATGGGGTCAGAGGTTGACGAGCGTGGAATCTTCCGTGGAGGCGGCCCGTATATCGCATGGTTCACCGATCCGGCTGGAAACGTGCTTTCCGTTCTTCAAGAGCGTGAGTGAATGACGCTCGCAATGCAGGATCGGTGAGCAGATTGACGTTGTCCGACCACTGCTCGATCGCACCGACGCCGTGCGGTAGCCGGCTCACCTCCGGATCTTCGATCCGCGCCATCAGCAGTTCAGGCACGGAGCTGAGCCCTCGGAACTGGCGGTCGTAAAACGGCTCGGTCGCGGCCGGGCTGGCAGGCAGGCCAATGGACTGCTGAATGTCGATGAACAGCTCGAGCACCTCACACACGGCGCGCTCCCGGGCGCGCCAGTCGGATGCCGACAGTGCAGCATCGAGCAGGCGGCCGGCCGAGCCAGCGCGCGGCAACCGTGAGAACTGTGTGCCGAGCCATTTGCTGTATGGCGCCCAGCGCCGCTCAAGCATGAATCCCAGGTGCATCGATACCCGCGTTAACCTGGCGGTGATCACTCGGGAGCCGAGGTCGTCGCCGCGTGAGCCCGCCCGTCCGATGAGCGGCAGTTCCTGACCGAGCTTCGCCCAGTCTGACGCGAGAACATAAAGCCACACGTCCCGCGGATACCACTGAAAAGCGGCGCGGATGTCGGTAATCCGGCCGACGTCGTCGACGAACACTGGCCCGGCCGTCACTTCGAGCACGCTCTGACCGGTGAGCGTCAGCCAATCGACGGCCGTGTTCGATCTGAGTGGGTCGAGGCCGAGCCGTGACATGGCGAAATCGTCGGCCGTCGCCACCTCGATCTGGTGTTGCCGCGTCGGATGCCACGTCGTGGCGAAACGCGTCTGGTGGCCACGAAACTCGGCGGGGAGCAACCGGTCAAACAGATCGTCCACTTCTGCGATCGCGTGCGCGTCTTCGACGAGAATCGTCAGCCGCAAGCCCCAGTCATGATCGCGTGAGATGCTGTCATCCAGCCCGAGCACATCCGAGCCGCTTCCAAGGCGAGCCGCTGCATACCTGACGCCCGGCAACCGGCTCGCAAGCAGCGGGGCGACCACATCGCTGAAGTACGCCGCAGCGAGCGCGATCCCTGACTCCGTCACATGACTTATCGTCGCACCACAGAGGGGCGCGTGCTCAACCCCCGACGATAACGGCTCGAGCAGCGAAGAACGGCTGCGGGTCGATCTGTTCGCCGTTCGCCCGAACCTCGAGATGCAGATGACAGCCGGTTGACAGCCCGGTGCTGCCAACACGGGCGATAGGCTGTCCGGTTTCGACGCGTTCGCCGACGCTCACGGCGGTTCCGCCGTCCATGATGTGCCCGTACACGGTGTGCACTCCATCGCCATGATCGATGACGACCCAGTTTCCGTACCCGCTGAATGGACCGGTGTCGATCACCGTGCCGCTGGATGCCGCAACGATCCACGTGCCGCACGCTGCGCCGATGTCGTCACCTGGGTGGAACAACGCCGTGCCGAGTGGACGTGACGGCCTCGGTCCAAACACATCGGTGATCGGTCCCCGCACCGGATTGACCCACGCCGAACCATCGAGCAGCGCCGAAAAGTCGGGAAGATCGGTGGCCATCCCGGAATCGTCCTGGCCCGCCTGTGCCGCATCAAGCGCTGCTTGCGCTGCCTCAACCGCGGCTTGGGCCGCGTCGACTCCTGCTTGCGCGTCATGCATGGCAGTCCGTGCCGCGTCGAGTGGAACGGCCTGGACGACCTGTTGGGCGTGATCCGCCGCTGCTCGTGCTTCCTTGGCGCGCGCAGCGTCGTGTCGTGCCCGTTCTGACAGTTGCTGCGGGGTCGCGCTCACTTGGTCGAGCTGGTGAAGGGTACTGAGCTTCTGCAACAGGTTCCCGGAGCTGGGGTCAAACAAGATCTGGCCCGATGTGCCTCCAGGGGTTTGGCCGAGCGTGCCCCGGAGTTTGAGCAGCAGTTGTGCTGCCGACGCCGTCGCGGCGGCTTCTGCCACTTCTGCACGTTTGTCCGCCGCCCTGGCAAGTGCCTTTGCGCGATCGTAGGCTGCGCGGGCCACCTTATAGTCGCGCGTCGCACCGTCGAGTTTTGTCTGTGCAGTGCTGAGGGTGGCGTTGGCCGTGGTGACTGCGGTGATCAGTGCTGGGTCGATGGTGGGCGCCATCACCGAATCAGTTGAGCCTGCCGATGGGTCGGGGGCGTGGACTGTTGTGGGGACGTCGGGAGTTGCCGGCACCGGGGTTGGCGGCACCGGGGTTGCGGGCGGCGTTGTCGTTGGGGTGGGTGTTGGTGTCGGGTCAGTTGGTGTCGGTGTTGGTGTCGGGTCAGTTGGTGTCGGTGTTGGTGTCGGGTCAGTTGGTGTCGGTGTTGGTGTCGGGTCAGCTGGTGCCGGGTCAGTTGGTGCCGGGTCAGTTACCGATGCGTCGGTCGCGGCAGGAGTAGCCGGGGGAGCAGGATCCGCGGCTGAGGTCGAACCGTACATGGGCGCCGAGTCCATGTTAGGCACCTAAGTATGCGCTGACTGACCGTCTGCGGCTTCCGCCGCAGAGGCGCCCGGTGCTAGAGGAGCTGCTGCGACTGCGAACACTCCGAGCGCGACAGCCATAGCCAAGCCCGCGATGATCCGTCGCTGGGGCCTCCGCAGTGGCCTCGGCTGCACGTGTTCTGTTGAACGGATCACATCGAACCACCCGATTTCATGGGGCGGACGGCCGACCAGCACGGAGTCGACGTAAATCGAGTCTTACACCGGGCACATGGGTGCACAAGGGAGTGCACCACTACTGGGGGAGAATTATGAGCAATTGTCAGTTACTGTTCAGTCTCGTGCTGTCCGGTAAGCCTCGCGCGACATCATAGGCTTGACCCATGTCCAAAGTCTTGAGCAGCCTTCCCGTCGGCGAAAGGGTCGGCATCGCATTCTCCGGAGGTCTCGACACGTCGTGCGCTGTGGCGTGGATGCGTGAGAAGGGCGCAGTGCCGTGCACATACACCGCAGACATCGGCCAGTACGATGAACCGGACATCGGTGCTGTGCCAGGGCGTGCCAAAGACTATGGCGCTGAGATCGCGCGCCTCATCGATGCGAAGAGCGCGCTGGTTGAAGAAGGACTCGTGGCGCTGCAGTGCGGCGCGTTCCACATCCGTTCTGGCGGCAAGACGTATTTCAATACAACACCGCTTGGTCGTGCCGTTACCGGCACCATGCTTGTGCGCGCAATGAAAGAAGATGGCGTCGACATCTGGGGCGACGGGTCGACGTATAAGGGCAACGACATCGAACGCTTCTATCGCTACGGTCTGCTCGCAAACCCGCGCCTGCGCGTGTATAAGCCTTGGCTCGATTCGGCGTTCGTTGAGGAGCTCGGCGGTCGTACGGAGATGAGCCAGTGGCTCGTGGCTCGTGGCTTCCCATACCGCGACTCCGTTGAGAAGGCATACAGCACCGACGCCAACATCTGGGGTGCCACGCACGAGGCGAAGCGACTGGAAGATCTCGACTCCGGCCTGGACATCGTGACACCGATTATGGGCGTGGCCGCATGGCGAGATGACGTCGAGGTTGCGACAGAGGAAGTGAGTATACGGTTCGACGGCGGCCGGCCAACCGCCATTAACGGCGTCGAGTTCGAGGATGCTGTCGCGCTGGTCCTCGAAGCAAATGCCATCGGTGGCCGGCACGGCCTCGGTGTCTCCGACCAGATCGAAAACCGCATCATCGAGGCCAAGAGCCGCGGCATCTACGAAGCTCCGGGCATGGCCCTGCTGCACATCGCATACGAGCGTTTGCTGAATGCGATCCACAATGAAGACACGATCGCCAATTACCACGCGGAAGGCAGGCGCCTCGGCCGGCTGATGTATGAGGGGCGCTGGCTCGACCCGCAATCGCTCATGCTGCGCGAATCCATCCAACGCTGGGTCGGATCCGCGGTGTCAGGCGAGGTGACGCTTCGCCTGCGTCGAGGCGATGACTACACGATCCTGAACACGGTGGGCGACACGCTCAGCTACCATGCCGACAAGCTTTCGATGGAGCGCGTGGGCGACTCCGCGTTCGGCCCAGGCGATCGCATCGGACAACTGACGATGCGCAACCTCGACATCGCAGACTCGCGGGCTCGCCTCGAGCAGTATGCAGCATCCGGCATCATCGGGGGAGCGACAGCCGAGCTCGTCGGACGTCTCGAGCCGGGTGCGGCCGATGCGATCATGGGCGGCGGCTCTGAGCACGACGCGTCGACCGATGCGCTCGAACGCGCGACGGATGCCGCATCCGAGGGTGCGGCTTTCGACGCGGGCACAGACTGACGCGCAGCGCGGGAGCCTTTGTGGCTGCGAAATCGTCGATGCCTGGCTAATCTTTTCGACATGGCCGTGAACCCAGCCATGCTCGAGTGGATGCTCGAGTCCGATCCAGCGTTGCGCTGGCAGGTCGAGCGCGATTTGCTCAGCGCGCCGCCAGCGCTCTGGCGTGCTACGCGCGCACGGGTGGCAACGGAAGGCTTCGGAGCGCGATTGCTGGCGCTGCAGGATGACGATGGGCAGTGGGCAGGAGGCGCGTACTTTCCGCGGGACTTCGACTTTCAGAGCGAAGAGGCGGCCGGTGGCGGGCAACCGTGGACTGCTACGACGTGGAGTCTGAACGCACTGCGGGAATGGGGGATGCCCGCGCATGCACTCACCGGGACCGCCCAACTCCTGGAGGCGAACAGCCGCTGGGAGTATGACGACCTGCCGTATTGGGGTGGTGAGGTCGACTGTTGTATCAACGCATACACGCTGGCCAATGGCGCGTGGCTCGGCGCGGACGTCTCCGCTCTCGCGCAGTGGTTCATCGATCACCAATTGACTGACGGTGGCTGGAACTGTGAATGGGTCAACGGTTCGACGCGTTCCTCGTTCCACTCGACGCTCAATGTATTGAAAGGGCTGCTGTACTACGAGCAGGCAAAAGGCGGTTCGGACCGCTTGCGCAGCGTCAGACACGCCGGCGAGGAGTACCTGCTGCAGCGGCGATTGATGTATCGCGCGTCGACGGGCGAGCTCGTAGGGGAGTGGGCTCGGCAGTTCCTGCACCCGTTCCGCTGGCGATACAGCGTGCTGAACGCGGCGGACTACTTTCGTGCTGCTGCGCTGCACGACAGCATCCCGCCTGATCCGCGAATGGCTGAGGCCATCGAGGTGATCCGGCGCATCCGGCAAGATGATGGAAGCTGGATTCAGCAGGGGCGCGACACCGGCAGGGTCTGGTTTGATACGGATGTCAACGCGGGCCAGCCCTCGCGCTGGCTCACGTTCTTCGGCACGCGCGTGCTCGAGTGGTGGACGGCTGGCGCGCGTGTGTCACCGGCTTGATCAAGGCAGCGGCGGCACCTGGCCCCTTCTCGAACATGAACCGACCTCGAACATGAACCGGCCGGTGACAGCTTGGTGATCTTTTGATACAGTTTCCTGTCCGGTTAGCGAGAGGGAGGTGGTGCCCCGTGTACGTCGTATCCATTGGGTGCTTCTCGTCTCATGCGACGGGCGGTCGACCGACCTGAGCGTAGTCAGTGTCGTCGGGGGAGCACAGCCACAAGGTGACCCCGAAAGGCACTGCCATGCAATTCAACTCACAGACGACCATCGAAAATGTGGTCGAAAAATCATTCACCGTCGACGATGTGCCCGGTGTGCTCTGGGCACCGGCCGCCCCATGCGAGCCGACACCCCTCGTGCTTATGGGCCATCCGGGTGGCCTGCACAAGCGCGCGCCAGGATTGGTTGCTCGTGCCACGCGCCTCGTGTCGAGCTTCGGATTCCGCGTTGCGGCAATCGATGCCCCCGGCCACGGCGAGCGTCAGCGATCGGCGTCGGATTCTGCGTGGGTCGACAGGATGCAACGGGCCAGGCGAGCCGGGGAACATCTGGGTGCGATCGTGTCGGAGTTCAACGCATCAATCGCGGAGCGGGCCGTTCCAGAATGGCGCGCGACGCTGGATGCCCTGGAAGCGCTCGACGAGGTGGACTCCGGCCGCCCGGTCGGCTATAGCGGCATGACGCTCGCGACCGAGATCGGCTTTCGGCTTGCCGCTGCAGACGAACGGATCGGCGCACTCGGACTCGGTGCGGCTTTCGCGTCCGACGCTCTGGAGGATGTCGCTCGTCGGGTCGCGGCACCCGTGCTGTACCTGCTGCCGTGGGATGACCAGGAAATCGATCGAGACTCGGGGCTCGCCCTGTTCGATGCGATCGGTGCGCCTGACAAGGTCTTGCACGTGTTCCCTGGGCCGCACGAACGCGTCCCGTCATTTGAAGCCGATGACGCCGCCCGTTTCCTCGCCAGGCACCTGATGCCTGAGGTCGAATCCGGACAGTCCATGTAGCAGGCGGCGGCCCGGCGCACGTGGGTGGGCGTCTGCCCATCTGCGTCGGGCTCGCTCACGGCCGCGTACGTCAGCCTCGGCCAGTCGGCATCATTCCGGTATCGCGCCCAGTTGCCGCAGCAAGCCGAACTGGTCCATCAGGATCCGGCTTGATGCCATACCACCATCACGGAATCGGTCGAAGGTCCACGCCTCGACCGATACCCGTCGACCGGTCGCTGGGATGCCCATGAACTCACCGTCGTGCCTTCCTTCCCAAACCGACCAGGCCGCCACTGTTTCGCCTTGTGCGACCGTTTCTTGTACGGTCCACGTCACATCGGGAAACGCGGCCAGGAAACTCGACAGAAAGTCCCGCAGGCCATCTCGCCCAGGGCCTTGCCCCGGGGCCGGATTCTCCTCGACGAAGTCACTGCGCACGTACGTCGCGATCTGATCGAGTCTGTGGTCGTTCAACACGACCCTGGCGAACGCGAGGTCCTGCTCGATGTTCTTCGCAACAGTGCTTGCGACCTCTTCCTCTCCTGACAATTGTCAACCTCCCAATTCGAGTCTGGTGAGTCAACCATTTTCGCAGCGAGATACCCGACACACCAGAGCGAGATACCCGACACACCAGCAGGATGCGGCACTCGACGTGCAGATTGCGATTCGCACCAGAACAGGAGCAATCGACGATTCCTCCGCTGAAACAGGATGGATTGTGGTTTTGCCACGGCAGTTTCCTGTTCCCACGTCAGGAGGCGAACCGGTTGGCAGTGAGCACTAAAGGCAGTGAGCACTAAAGGCAGTGAGCACTAAAGGGGAGAGGCTCGGTGGCAGACGCAAATGGCAGCAGATCCACAGTACTTGACATAATGTGCATTATCAGCGCAGAATTGCCGAGACTTGCGTCGTCCGAAACGGTGTGCGCAAGGGCTGCATAGCAACGGGAGCGGCCGCGCTAGCCGTTCTCTGCGAACACCTCCGCCGCGACACCGTAGCCTTCGAATGCACGAGCGACACCGGCGTATGCGGCGAGCTGGATGAAGAGCTCGACGATCTCTTCTTTCGTCACGCCGTTGTTGAGCGCGATCCGGAGTTGGCCACGCAGTGGTTCGAGCACTCCGAGCGTCGCTGCGATGGTCACAGAGACGATCGCACGGGTCCGGGTGTCCAGCCGGTCGGTGCGCGGCCACGCATCACCGAACGCCTGGATGGTCGCGATGCGTTTGAAGTCGTCGGCGTTCTCCGGCTCGGTCGGCGCAGTGCCGAGGAACCGTTCGAGTCGGAAACCGAGCAGTCGCTCCGCCTCGTCGAGCGCCGCGTCGTAGTCGCGGGTGTCTTCCGTCATGTCAACCTCTCTAAGTAACTAGTCGGTTACATGCGACCATACTCGCCGCATACGCGGAATGCAACTAACCGGTTACTTGCCATTAGAGTAGGCAGATGACACGGTTACGAGACGCGGATGCTACCCGCGCGCGCATCCTGGAAGCGGCCGCTGAGGAGTTCGGCGCCCTGGGTATCGCCGGTGCCCGCGTTGACCGGATCGCCGAGAACGCGGACGCGAACAAGGCCATGATCTACCGGTATTTCGGCACCAAGGACGAGCTATTCGACGCCGTGTTCACCGCCCACGTCGTCGCCTTCGTCGAGCGCATCCACTTTGACCCCACTGACCTCCCCGGGTACGCCACCCAGCTCTTCGATTCCTACCAAGACCACCCGCGCACCCTCCGCCTCACCCACTGGTATCAGCTTGAGCGCCCCGACGGCGAGCCCCTTCGCGCAATCGTCGAGTCCCACCGTGTCAAGCTCAGCGCCATTGCCGACGCCCAGGCCGCCGGCACGCTGCCCGACCACTACAGCCCCGTCGAACTGCTAGCGCTCGTGCGAGGCATCGCGATGGCATGGGACAACCTCGCCCCGCAACTCGGCAGTTCGCCGCCCGAGCCTCGAGAACGCCGACACACCGCGGTGAGGGACGCAGTAAGCCGGCTCGTCGACGTGCCGAAGAGACAATCGGACCGAACCTGAGACGACGACGGTCTTCGCCCCGGCAATCGCCGGGATCCTTCGCTTCATCATCGGCGCGAACGCGACCGGCCTCACCGCACTCTTGATGCTGGGCGGCATCCTCGCACTCGCTGATCGAAGCCGTTGTTCGCTTTAGTCGACGGCGCCACGCGCCATGCAACGTCGGCGCTGATTGTCACATCGCATGCTCTTGGGCCGTAAGTCTGGCTCTGACTGCGGGTGGCCGAAGCCTCGCGTACATCCCGCGCGGGCGTCAAGATACTTGACATAATGTCGAATCGTCCTGGGTCGACACGCTGAGTCGATTTCGACGGAATCGTTCTCAGAAATGGGCGGTGACGATAATGTCGAGCCAGCAACAACTACTTAAAAGGAGTTTGTGGTAATGACAACAACTGATCCGCTTCAGAACCTCGTTCACGATTTTGCACTCAATGCTAAGAACCTGTCGAAGTCCGCGATCAATGGCATCCGGCTCGCTTTCGGTGTAGGCGGCGTCGTCGCACTGATCCTCGGCGTCATGTTGCTCGTCTGGCCGGCGAAGACTCTCGGTGTCGTCGCTATCTTCTTGGGGATCTACTTTCTCGTTGCCGGTGTCATTCGCCTCGCAATGGGCATCTTCAGCAAGGGCATCAGCGGCGGAATGCGAACTCTCAACATCCTGCTTGGCGTATTGCTGATCGTCGCTGGCATCATCGCGCTGAAAAACGTTGCGGCTACAACGGCGGCGCTCTTGATCCTCGTGGTCGCCGTCATCGGCGTTGGCTGGATCATTGAAGGTGTACTTGCGATCGTAGAATCGCGCGGAGCACCGTCTTCCGGATGGGCCATCACCTCAGGCATCATCAGCATCATCGCGGGCATCGTCGTTCTGATCATCCCCGGGTGGTCGGCGGTTTGGCTGATCCTCATGGCCGGGATCGTATTGATCATCGTCGGGATTCTCGGTATCGTCCGCGCGTTCACATTCGGCCGAGACGCACTCAAGACCGCGGCGTAGACCCGCAGCTATTTCTTGACACTGTTCGAGTCGGTGGGCAGGTGGCGCGCCCACCACTCGAGGATGATCTCGAATCGTTCGAGTCGATGCCGCGGTAGGCCAGCGCGACTCAATTCGTGGTTCTCCCCAGGGAATACCACGAGTTCACTGTCCACTCCCCTGCGTTTGAGGCCGGCGTAATACCGCTCTGCCTGGCTGAGCGGGCATCGCAGATCGTCTTCGGAGTGCAACACCAACGTAGGCGTGCTAACCGAATCGATGACCGCCTGAGGGCTTTGTGCCCGCACCTTCTCCGGGTCCGTGCCCACGTATTCGTCGCCGAAAAAACTTCCGATGTCGCTTGTCCCTGCGAACATCTCCGGGTCGAGAAAGCCGCGCTCGACGATCGATGCAGTGAATCGTTGGTCGTGCGCAATGGTCCAGGCCGTCAGATAGCCGCCATACGACCCACCCATGATCCCGACGCGGTCTGGGTCGGCCTGCGGCGTTGCCTCGATTGCCCCCTGGACGAAGTCGAGCACGTCGTACAAGTCGACGGTTCCCATGGCTCGGCGGATGCTGCGCCCGTGGGCCTGCCCGTAGCCGGCCGAACCGCGCGGATTGCACATGACGACGACGTATCCGGCATCCGCATATACCTGTGCTTCATCGAAGAGATGAACCGAGTACTGCGCGAACGGTCCGCCGTGGATGTTCAGGAGTACTGGATGGGGTCCGTCGCCCTCTGGGACGAATACCCAACCGTGGATCGGGTACCCATCGCGCCCATCGATCGTGAGTTCGGTCGCCTGCACGATGCCGGTTGCCCTCAGCGGGGCCGAAAAGTCTGTGATTCGGCGCATCGCGCCGTTCTGGTACACGCCGACGTCGCCGGCGGTCGTTGCGTCTGCGTAGCTGATCACGATGGTCGTGCCCACGGATGCGACTCCGGTGACCTCGATCGCTGCACCGCGGCTGATCGATTCGATCGAACCGTCGGTGGCAACGTGAATCAATTGCACGGTGCCGCGCGTGCGGTTCTGAACAAGCACCCCGCCGGCCTCGAATGGCGTGATCGTGCTTCCACCCTCGCCGAGATCGATCGATTCCGGATCGGTAAGCCGACGTGGCGTAGACGATTCAGCGTCGATCACGAACAGCGACGCATTCTTGCCAACGAAATCACGACCGCTTCTACCGACATTTTGGGCAATGAAGAACAACGAGCCGTCTGGCGCAAAAACCGCGTGCTGGACCGCATAGTTGCCATGCTTGCCCGTTATGTCAGTCGGTGCGGCGTCGGTCGAAACACTGTCACTCGGTGCCCCGACCGGCTCGAGGTCGAGCAGGAACACGTTGCAACGCAAATCCGTATCGCGACGCGGATGCCGCGCCGCCACGAACGCAAGCTGCTTGCCGTCGGGAGAGAACGAGACAGAAGAGTGGTCGGCATCGAAGTCGGTCAACTGCGTAGGCTCGGCCACGACAGAGACCGGATGCTCCACACCGTCGGCTGTCGGCGCCGCGACGATCATCGGTTCAGCCCACACATCGGGTGCCGTGACGATGAACACCTGTGCACGTCTGTCGGTGGTGTAGCCGACACCGTTCTCCCGGTACTTCAGGGTGCTCAACCTGCGCGGCGGCTCCGCGTTGGGCTCTAGGCCGTCGACCGTGCCATACCGCCCCTGCTCTGGCACCCGGCTGACGAACGCAAGAGTGCGGCCGTCAGGCGACCAGCAGAACTCGCTGACGCCAAGTCGCTGATCCGTTACCTGGACCGGCTCGCCGCCCGTTCCGTCCACGACGTAGAGCTGCGGCGGGCCAGACATACCCCTGCGAAGGAATGCGATCAAGCGGCCGTCAGGTGAGAACTGCGGTGCGGCATCGTGAAATCCGCGGGTCAGCCGCCGCGGTGCCGCGTGCCCGGTGATCGGGATGGTCCACAGTTGGCCAACGGTCGCGTTCGCCTGAAGATCGGGCCTCGACATCGCGACGATCGCGCGTCTTCCGCTCGGATGCAGCGTTGGCCGCGACACCGCGATCAACTGGGATATGTCGGATGCCTTCACCGCATTCCTCTCCAAATCTCTTCCGGCAGCAATTCTTCCGGCAGCATTGCGACCCGTGCTCGGCCGGATGGGGCCGCGCACCATCACGGGTTACTCGGCGACGAAGCCCGTCACATCGCCTACGAATCGGGTGTGGTCATCCGGTATCGCCTCGACGGCCGCGGCAGCAACCTCCGCCGCGAACTCGCTGACGTTGTACAGCCTTCCCGCCGCTTCTTTGCGCGCGCCGATGGCACCCGGGTTCGCGCGTTCGAGCAAGGTTGCCGTGATCGTTCCTTCGATCATGTCGCCTGACACCACCACGAATTCGATTCCCCTGGCCTCGAGCTCAGGGATCAGCGCCCGAAGTGCGTCCTCGCCTGCCCGCTTGCTGCGTGCCACGGCTTCGTACTCCGGCATCGTCACCGTTGTACGAATGAAGTGCGCCTGATGACTCGTGACGAAAACCACCCGCGATCCTGACCCGAGCAGCGGCAGGGCGCTCGTGAGCACGTTCACTTGAGCGTCACGATTCAACTGCATCGCATAATCCTCCGCCATGCCGCTCTCCATGCCGCCTGACGCGTTCAAGACGAGGATGTCCAGCCCACCCAGTTCGGCTTTGACCGTTTCGAACATCGCCGCGACCGAATCAGGGTCGGTCAGATCCGCCCCGATGGTCAGAGCAGTGCGTCCACCGGCGCGGATCGAGTCTGCGAGTTTGACCGCGCGGGCCTCCTTGTTGCGGTAGTTGATCACAACTTCGGCTCCCGCATCGGCGAGATAGGTGATGGTGTCTGCACCGATGCCTCGAGACGACCCTGTCACCAGCGCACGCTTGCCGACGAGAGACGATGCTGCGAGGGGTGACGTCGCGTCCGGTGGTGTTGTCATGCATGCTCCTGACAGGTGAGGGTGGGCGGCTTGGAAGAGACTACCAAGTTCGCCTGCACGCCGACGCAAACTGATACCGTCGCTAGTAACGGAAGGAACCGCAGATGGATGTCATCACGTCGTACGCGTGGATCGGCTGGCTGGTTCTGATCCTGGTCTTCATCATCATCGAAATGCTCGTTCTCGAGTTCACATTTCTGATGATCGCGGTCGGGAGCCTAGGCGGTCTGATCTCCGGTCTGTTCGGCGTTCCGTGGTGGGGACAACTGTTGATCGCGGCCGCACTTTCTGTGCTCTTGCTGTTCCTCCTCAAGCCACCGCTCCTGCGACTGCTGAAGCGCGGTGCTGATCCGGCAAAGAGCAACGTAGACGCACTGATCGGAACGCCAGGCACTGTCGTGCTCACCCTCACAGACGACAACGGTCAGGTGAAGCTCTCTAATGGCGAGACCTGGACTGCGCGCTTTGCGCCTGGGTCAACAATTCGCAGGTTGCAGCCGGGTGAACGTGTGCTCGTCGCCGCGATCGACGGGTCGACCGCCATTGTCATTCCCGCAGAAAGGACTACGCCGTGAACAACGCAAGCGACTTGGTCGGCCAGATCGTGGTTTGGGTCATCATCGCGATTGTCGTCATCTTCGTGCTTGTAACCCTGTTCCGCGCCGTCAGGATCGTGCCGCAGGCCACGGCAGGCGTCGTGGAGCGGCTCGGCAAATATCACAAAACCCTCAGCCCGGGACTGAACGTCGTCGTCCCCTTCATCGACCGGGTGCGGCCCCTGCTGGACATGCGCGAGCAGGTTGTATCCTTCCCGCCTCAACCGGTCATCACAGAAGACAACCTTGTCGTGTCGATCGATACCGTTGTCTACTTCCAAGTGACGGATGCTCGTGCTGCAACATACGAGATCGCGAACTATCTCGGGGCGGTCGAACAGCTGACGACGACCACGTTGCGCAACGTCGTCGGTGGGTTGAATCTCGAGCAAGCATTGACCAGCCGCGACGAGATCAACGGACAGCTGCGAATCGTGCTGGATGAGGCGACAGGTAAATGGGGAATCCGGGTCGGACGTGTTGAACTGAAGGCCATCGATCCGCCACTGTCCATCCAGGACTCAATGGAGAAGCAGATGCGTGCCGAGCGTGACCGGCGTGCGGTCATCCTCACCGCAGAGGGCACAAAACAGTCTGAGATCCTCAACGCAGAAGGGATGCGCCAGGCAGCGATCCTCAAGGCGGAAGGTGACGCCAAGGCTGCCGTGCTGCGCGCCGAGGGCGAAGCGCAAGCCATCACGACCGTGTTCGGCGCCATCCACGCGGGAGATGCGGATCCGAAGCTCCTTGCGTACCAGTATCTGCTCACACTGCCGAAACTCGCGGAAGGAAGTGCGAACAAGCTGTGGGTGATCCCGAGCGAACTGACCGAAGCGTTGAAAGGCATCGGTAGCGGATTCTCGTTCGGTGCCGGTGCGTCCGGCCCCTCGGCCGGAACGAAGCCGGCTCCGACCGGGCAGGATGAATAGGACACACACGATCAAAGCTCGACCGCCGAGAAATCACGATCGCGGATTCTTCTCTCCCCCGCTGCCTCGAATCTTCGCGCATCGTGGACTCGCGATCGGTGCACCTGAGAACACGCTGCTCGCCTTTCGCAAAGCGTTGGATGCCGGCGCGACCCACATCGAGACCGATGTGCACGCAACGCGCGACGGCGTCGCAGTCATCAGCCACGACCCCGATCTCGCCAGGCTGGTCGGACGCAGTGCGCGTATCGAACAGTTCACCATGGCAGAACTGCGCCGGATTCGGTTGGGAGATGATCAATCGTTCGTCTCGTTGCACGACGCGCTCGATGGGTTCCCCGATGTTCTGTTCAACGTCGACGTAAAGTCGGCCAGGGCTGTATTACCCACGACGCAGGCCATCATGCAAACACGAGCTGTCGACCGGGTGTTGATCACATCGTTCTCTCGAGGGCGACGGCGCGCGACTGTCGACCGACTCCCCGGTGTCGCCTCGTCTGCGTCGTCTGACCAGGTATTACGCGTTGTCGCTGCAGCGCGACTTGGCCTCACCTGGTTGGTGCGAAGGCTCACCCGCGACTTCGACGCACTGCAGATCCCAGAACGCTACCGGATCTTCCGGCTCGTGACACCCCGCGTTGTGCGCGCCATGCACGCATGCGGAGTCGAGGTTCATGTCTGGACGGTGAACGACCCGGTCGACATGTCCCGCCTTCTGAAGATGGGCGTCGACGGCCTGATCACCGACCGATGTGACCTCGCGCGCGAACTCGTCGACTCCCGAGCCTGAGAGATGCCTGCAAGAAAGGCGAAAACGGAAAGACAATCTCCAGCTTGACGGTTTATAACTGTGATGCATCGCGTGAAGGAGACCACACAATGGCAGATCGCAGTTTGCGCGGAATGAGGCTTGGATCCCAGAGCCTTCAGAGCGAAGAAGGAGTGACCTTCTCCCCGCGTTCCCAGTACACCTACCTCTGTTCGGAGTGCGGCCGGACGACCGAAGTCGTTTTCTCGGCCGAGGCGGAAGCACCCGAGACTTGGGAGTGCAAGGCGTGCGGTCAAGCGGCAACGCTTTTGGTCGGCGATGAGCCCGTCGAAATCGATCACTCGGATGTGAAAACGCCGCGCAGCCACTGGGACATGTTGCTTGAGCGCCGTTCGCGCGCCGAACTGGAGGAACTGCTCGAGGAGCGCCTCAGTTACCTTCGTGCACGTCGTGGCGAGCACAAGATCGGCGCGTAGTTCTGATTTGAGTACTCGCGCAGCGACTTGATCGCGCAGCGACTGATCGTGCGGCGAAAATGGCCGGCGGCGGGTGGTGCGCTGTCAGTCGCTGCGAAGCGACACCCGCCGGCGACGCCGCGGGCCGATACGATCCGCGATTCCCCACCACGTCACTCGCAGCAGCGCTTCTATGACGATGCCGCTGTGCATCTTCGACGAGCCGGCGATCCGTTCGACGAATTCGATCGGATGCTCGGCGATGACCTCGCCGGCGCGTTCGGCGCGCCACGCCATTTCCACCTGAAAGCAGTACCCCTGAGACGACACCGTCTCCAGGTGCATCGTGCTCAGAAGCGAGGTGCGATACACCCGGTAGCCGGCCGTGATGTCGCGAATGTTTGAACGCAACGCAAGGCGCGCGTACCAATTGCCAGTCCGCGAGATTGCCTGTCTGGTTCGCGGCCAGTCCCGGATGGCACCGCCTGGCACCCAGCGCGAACCGATTACGAGCCCTGCTCCTTCGCGCGCCAGTGCGAGCATCGTGGGCAGTTCTGCCGGGTCGTGCGAGCCGTCGGCGTCAATCTCGACAACATAGTCGTATCCGCGGCGGATTGCGTGTTCGAAACCAGCCAGATACGCTCGGCCGAGCCCGTCTTTCTCGCCGCGGTGCACGACACCCACCTGCCGATACAGGCCGGCCAGCCGGTCAGCGAGCATACCAGTCCCGTCCGGGCTGTCGTCGTCGACGATCAGCACGTCCGCCTCAGGCACCGCCGCGGTGATCCGCTTGACGATCGCCTCGAGCGTTTCGGCCTCGTTATACGTTGGGACGATGACGAGCGTGTCAGCCACGACGCTTCCTGCCCGTCGATGCTCCGACTGCAATTCCGGCGACGATCAACCCGCCGAGCCCAAGCGCGCACACGAACCACTCGATCTGCCTGCTCAAAACCACCGCTGGAGTGGTCGTCGTCCCAAGCGGCACTGCCGCGGTCATCGCTCCAGGCTTGTATGCGGGGATGTAAGCGATGGTCTTTCCTGCCGGGTCGATGATCTGGCTTGTTCCGACGGTTGAGATGTTGACGAGGGCACGCTCGGATTCGATCGCACGCAGCCGGGCGATGGCCAACTGCTGCACGTTCTCTTCTGTGGTGCCGAAGTCAGCGTTGTTCGTCTGAGCGAGGATCACCTGCGCGCCGTCATCCATCATGTCGGTTAAAAGCTGATCGTCTGCGATGTCGAAGCAGATCGAGATGCCAGCCTTGATGCCGTTCACATCGAACACGTTGCTGCGGGTGCCTGGCGTCTCGTCGCGCTGCAGCAGGTCGATGAGATCCGGTGCAAACGTGCGCCACAGCGCGCGGTTGGGGACATACTCTCCGAACGGCACCAGATGTTTCTTGTCGTATCCATCCACAGCTCCCTTGCCTGCCTGCCAGAGGAGCGATGTGTTGTAGTACTTGCCACCGCGTTGTGTGATCGTCCCCGTGATGATCGGCGCGTTCAATTTTGTGCTGAGGTAGTCGAGCACCGCGGCCGAGTCCGAGTTTCGGATGGGGTCGACATCGGCGGCCCCTTCGGGCCACACGACCATATCGAGCTTCTTTCCCACGAGCGGCAGCGTTGCGCTTGTCTGCGCGTTCATGACATCGCCAGGAGATGCTCGTTGAAAGTATCCTGCGGGACCGTTGCCCTGCACCGCCCCGATCGACACCGTTCCGTTGGTCGGCGTCGGCCACGCCGGGATCGCCAGAACGAGAGCGATGGATGCGATGGCCATCAGGGTGCGTGGTCGAACACGGATCGTCGGCTCAAGAGCGCAGACCAGCAGGAACGCTACGAGCCAAACCATCACGAAGCTCAACCCGGAGATGCCGAACCAGGCCACCAGCGGGGCGAATGGGCTCTCCGACTGCGACAGCGCAACTCTCCCCCATGCGAATCCGCCGTATGGCCACACGCTGACGAATGCCTCGCGCGCCGTCCACAGACCGGCAATCACAACGGGAAGCAATCCGAACCGACCAAGGGCGGACGGCCACGCGCTTGGCACCCATCGATACGCCAGACTGACCAGCAGCGCGCCGATCATGAACAGCATGGCTTCCATGATCGACAGCGCGACCCACGGGATGGGGCCGAGATAGAGGGCGGTCCAGGAAATATGAAAAAGGTAAAACGTGAGGCCGGCAAGGAATCCGACTGCCAGCGCAGAGCGGACGCTGCGTCCGATCAACGCGACGAGGACCATGCCGACGCCGACGAAGGTCAGAGGCCAAATGTTGTGATCTGGGAAGCCAGCATCCATCATCGGGCCCGAGATCATTGCAACGATGACGGCAAGCCACGTCGGCAGGGGGGCGTGGCGTGCTGTTGTCACGATGTTCGAGCTTAGGCGATCAGACCAGGTGTCTGCCGAGGGCTGCCTATGCAACTGATGAGTACGCGACGATGCCGCGCCTGATCGCATCGAGCGCCACTCTCGCGGTCCGGCCCACCGGACCTTGGGCGACAACGGACAGCTGGTCGAGCAGATCGATGGTCTGTTTGGTCCAGCGCACGAAATCACCGGCGGCCATATCGGCATCACGCAGAACGGCGATCAAACTGCCGCCGGATGCCCACTGGTACATCGGAAGGCACAGCCCGGTGGCAGGTGGTTCACTTCCTGCGAGCTTGTTCGCACGTTCGATGTCGTCCAGCGTGGACCAGAGCTCCTCGGTCTTCTCCAATGCGGGGCGGAATGCGCCGCGCGGCAGGTAGCGTTCAGAGGCGTTTGCCTCGTCCCTTCTTGGCTCATACACGAGGGCGCAAGCAAGCGCAGCAAGCGATGGCGCGTCCAGCGCCGTCCACGTGTTGCGGCGCAGGCACTCGGCAACGAGAAGGTCGCGTTCGCCATAGATGCGTTTCAACGTGCGCCCATGGACGGTGAGGTTCGTCGCGCCTGACGGTTCCTTGATCAGGTATCCACGGTCAAGCAGAACATCCGTGACGCGGTCGAAGACCTTTGCCACCGCGCCGGTTCGAGACGAGATCTGCCGAGACAGCGCATCGGTTTCGCGCTTCAGGCGCCACCAACGCTCAGCCCACCTCGCGTGCTGCTCACGCTCGGCGCATCCATGACACGGATGCGACTTGAGGCGTTTGCGCAGCGCCACAAGCCGACGGCTGCGTTTGTCTCGCTCCGCCCTGCTCTGCGTGTCTGCACGCGACCCGCTGCGTTCGAGGTCGGTCAACTCCCTGCGGATGGTCGAATATTCACGAAAATCCCCGAGGTGGCAGGTCATCGCCTTCTCGTAGCCGTCCAGGGACTCTTGCTGTTGCCGCACCTTCCTGGCCAGGTCGACCACAGCTCGGTCCGCCTGGAACTGGGCGAACGAGGATTCGAGGATCTCGCGCGTGCGTGCCCGGCCGAACTGATCGATGAGGTTCGCTGCCATGTTGTATGTGGGGCGGAAACTCGAGTTCAATGGGTAACTTCTGCGCGATGCGAGCGACGCAACAGCTTGCGGATCCAGACCCTCCTGCCAATGAATGACGGAGTGCCCCTCCACATCGATGCCACGCCGGCCGGCACGGCCGGTGAGCTGGGTGTACTCCCCCGGCGTGATCGGCACCCGAGACTCGCCGTTGAACTTCTCGAGTTTTTCCAGCACGACCGTTCGTGCTGGCATATTGATCCCCAGCGCGAGGGTCTCCGTTGCAAAGACGACCTTGACCAGCTTTCTCTGGAAGAGCTCCTCGACGACTTCTTTGAACGCAGGCAGCATTCCGGCATGATGTGCAGCGACGCCGCGCTGCAGGCCCTCAAGCCAGTCCCAGTAGCCCAGGATCGCCAAATCTTCGTCGAGTATCGTCCGGCATCGTTCTTCGACGATGTGCCTGATCTCTTCACGCTCGTGCGCTTCGGTCAGCCGCACTCCGGCCCGCAGCACCTGCGAGACCGCCTGATCGCACCCTGCACGGCTGAAAATGAAGAAGATGGCTGGAAGAAGATGACGCTCACTGAGCATCGCGATCGTGTCGGCACGATCCAGCCGGAAGCTCTCCCTGCGGCCGCCCTTCGAGTGGTAGCGTCCAACATCCTTCATCTGCCTTGCGCTCAGAGTTCGACCGCCGTAGCGAGCCATCTGCACAAGCTCCGGGTTGACACGATTCGTCGCGGCAAGCCCAGACGAGTCGAATAGGTCGATCAATTTCGAACGCATGAGAACGTGCTGCTCGAGCGGCACAGGGCGGTCCTCTGACACGATCACATCGGTGTCTCCGCGGACGGCCTGCAGCCAGTCACCGAACTCTTCTGCGTTCGAGACCGTCGCGCTGAGCGACACCAGCCGCACGGCCTGCGGCAGGTGGATGATGACTTCCTCCCACACCGCACCCCGGAACCGGTCAGCGAGATAGTGCACCTCGTCCATGACAACCCACGACAGGTCTGCGAGCAGGTCGGAGTCTGCGTAGAGCATGTTGCGAAGCACCTCGGTCGTCATCACGACAATACGTGCGTGCGCGTTGATGTTCGTGTCGCCTGTGAGCAGTCCGACGTGCTCTGGTCCATACTGGGCGACGAACTCTTGATACTTCTGGTTGCTCAGCGCCTTCATCGGCGCCGTGTAGAACACCTTGGCAGACGGGCTCGCCATGGCGAGATATAACGCGAACTCGGCCACGATTGTTTTTCCTGCTCCGGTCGGAGCGGCGACGAGCACGCTCCTACCCAGTTCAAGGCTGGAGCAGGCTTCGATTTGGAACGGGTCCAGATCGAATCGCTGCGCTGACCTGAACGCGTCAAGGAGCGGCGATCGCCCGCGGCTGCGATGGGCCGCGTATCGCTCGGCGGGCGAGAGTTCTGCGCTCACCCCTTAACACTACGGTGCGTTACGGTGTCGCCGGCGGGTGAGCTCAGGAATCCAACTCTGCTTCGATTCGAAGCGCCGTTTTCGCGATCCGGCGATCGTGAATGGCGGCAACACCGGCCGCCCCGAAATACAGGATCACGAGCGGGATCGCAAGCATGAACATGGAGATCACGTCAGCGGATGGAGTGGCGATGGCCGTGAACAACATGATGACGACCAGTGCGATTCGCCACGCTTTGAGAATTCCGCGTGCGGTCAGAATTCCCATGAAATTCAACAGCACGAGGAACACCGGCAGAACGAATGCGACACCAATGGCGACGACCAGCTTGAGAACGAACGAGAAATAGTCCCCGGCGGACAGCAGTGTTGCATCACCCTGCGGCGAGAAACTCGTGAGCAACGTGACGATGTGCGGAAGCACGAACCAGCCGGCGGCGCAGCCGGCGATGAACAACGGGACTGCCGTGAAGAAGAACCCGAACGTGTACCGCTTCTCTTTTCCGGTCAGCCCAGGAACGAGAAACGCGAAGATCTGATAGAGCCAGAGCGGCGACGATATGACGATGCCAGCATAGATCGCGACCTGCATCTTCAGATCGAACGCCGCGGTGATGTTCGGGTAGTTGATGCTCGCGTGTTGCGCCTTCGCCATCTCGTGCACCGGTGCGCTCATGGCGTCCCAGATGTACGGCGAAAGGAACCAGCCGGCGACAGCACCCAGAAGAATCCCGATAGCGATCAACGTCAACCGCTTGCGTAATTCAACCAGGTGCTGCCCCAACGACATCCGACCCTCGCGGTCTTTGCCGCGCTTGGGCCGTGTGGCAGTGCTCATGAGGTTAAGGCTTGGTTTGCGACGACGATTCCGTTGTGGACGCCTGCTGCGGCTCCGCACTCAGGGAAGCGGCGTCTTTGCCATCCTTGTTGGCATCCTTGCTTTCTTCGTCCTTCATCGTCTTCACTTCACTTTTGAAGATCCGCATCGACTGGCCGACGCTCTTCGACAGAGCGGGAAGTTTCGTCGCTCCGAAAAGCAACAAAATCACGGCCAGGATGATAAGAAGGTGCCATCCTGTAAGACCGGCGAACATATGCTCACGTCCTCTTGATTCGGTGGAAGAACTGATGGGGATCAGCCTTCGTAAGTAGTTTACCGCGTTGCACGCGGCGCTCCCTGCGGGTTTGCCGTCGAAACCGACGTTCGCCTAGTATCGCATGCCAAGCTTCTGCTCGCTGCAACGCGCTGGAGAACACGGCGGATTCGCGTGGTTCATCGGCGATGTCGTGCGCTCGAGAGTCAAGTAATTCGGCCTTTTCGGTCAGTTCGCCGAGCGCTTCGAGCGTCCTGAACGATTTGATCACGATTCGATAAGTCAGGTACGCGAGTACGGCGATGAGGAGAAGTACGAGCCCTCCCCAGATAGCGAGCCACGACCACCACGGCATCAGATCGTCCTAACTGTCGTAGCGGGCGAGACCGGCAGACGCCCAGTCCGCGACCGCTTTTCGTGCGCCGGCGGGTTCGATGACGGTGAGAACGCCGGACAGCCCGCACACCAGGCGCTTGAGGCCGTGGTAGTGCGCTACGCGAAGGTCGGTCGTGACGTATCCGTCTTTCTCCTGGATGCTCGTTCCGGCCGGAATGTAGTCGGAGATCAAAACGAGTGCAGACGCCGACACCTCGATCTTCACAGTGAGGTCGTCCGCAGAGCCTTCGAAGAGCGTCTCCGGGAGCACGACATCTGTGGGTCGATACGTTATCGGGTCCTGTGTTCCGGTCAGTTCGCTCATTCTGTCGAGGCGGAATGTACGCACAGCCTGGCGCAGATGACACCAGCCGCGCAGGTACCAATCCTGATCCACCGACTCGACCCGAAGCGGATCGACGCGCCTGCGCTCGTACTCGCCGCGTGAACTGAGGTAACCGAACTCGACCTGAGTACCAGACACGACGGCATCCCTGATGATCTTCAGGGCGCCGTCAGATTCGCTCCCTGCGACGGCCACTTGGCTGGGTGCCGCAGACGCGCCACGGGTGAGTTTGGCCATCAGGGTGCCGATGGCGTCACGGTTCGCGTTCTCCGGCAGTGCTGACAAGTACTGCAGGCCGGCGATGAGTGCCGCAGCCTCACGGGCGGAGAATCGTGGCGAGTCATCAATCGCGACCATATGGGTGAGTACGATCTCGTCACGGTCTTCAAACGCGTCCCAGGCGATGTCGAACAGATCGCCGTGCTGGTACTGCTGCGTCTCGCCGGGAATTCCCGAGACCGCGATCAGTCGCACAGCGTCGCGGATCTGCTCCTCCGGAACGTTGAAATGCGCCGCGGTTTCTGCAACCGTGACCTGCTCGTGGTCCATCAGGTAGGGAACGAGCGCAAGCAGGAACGCTAGCTTGTCTTGGGCTTGCATGGGGCGCTCAGTCATCGACGCCCGGTTCCTGGTCTGCAGGCTCGTCGCTGTGCGTTCTGATGGTCTGGCGCAAGCGCTCCAGCACCTTATCGCGCAGTGTGTCAGGCGAGAGGACAAGCACTTCAGGACCGTAACCGGCGAGTTCGTCGGCCAGGATGTTGATGTCAGAGTAGTGCACGCTGAGCCTGGTCTCCCCCGGTGACTTTGTTCCGTATCGCTTGCCGAGTCTGGTTGCGGCATCCGTGTCTGGTACCACTTCGATCTCGGCCACGTTTTCTGCCCAGATCCGCTCGAGCTCGTCCAGCGCCTGCGTTGCGAAATCGGTACCTGAAGGCTCGAATGACGTGCCGGTCGACTGCACAGTGTCGACGATGCGAGAGAGCAGGAACGTGCGAGGCTCTCCGACGCCTTGATCGATCCCGTGCAGATGCCACCGTCCCAGATGCTGCACGAGGGCCAGAGGTGCCACCGTGCGGCGCCTGGCCGCGGGTTCGCCCGGTTTCAAGTATGCGAACGTCACGATCGTTTTGCGCTCGAGTGCGACACTCAGCGGGTCGAAAGCTGCTTCTCGAGCCCGCAGACGCGGTGCGTATCCGAGAATCGGAGCGTCGGAGTCCACGCCGAGTGAACGCAGTTTCATGATGGCGCGGCGCGATTCGGCAGAAAGGGATCCCTCGCGCCAGACCGTGCCGGCAAGAGACAGCAGCGTGATCTCCTCAGGCGAGAACCGGATGTCGGCGGGCAGATCGTAGCTGCCCTTGCTGATCCGATATCTCAGATGCTGGTTGTTTCCAGCATCCCCTGGACTCTCAATGGTCTCGAGTGGAACTCCGAGCTCGCGGATGTCGTCTTTGTCTCGCTCGAACTGGCGCTCGAGGCTCGCATTGCTGCCGGAGCGGGAATACCGCTGACGGTAGCCCTGCACCGTTGAAAGGATTTCGTTCTTTGTCAGCCCGGCTTCTGTTGCCAGAAGCGCTAGAACCAGGCTAAAGAGCCGCTCTTCGACCGGAATTCGGCCGGGAGATGACGACACGTCAGGCATCCGTCCATCTTAGGGTCTGGTGCGAACACTTATGGTGTGTACCGTTTGGCGCACGTCACACAATGCCCAGGATGTCGATCACGTATGCCGAGGCGGTTGTGCCGGTCTTCTTGTCATCCGGCACAAGCACGACGAGCTGAGAACCGACCTTCGCACCGGTCAGCGGGCCGACCAGCGCGCTCGGGGCAACGTCAGTGCCGCGGTCTGGCTTGGTGTCGACCGTCCACGGGACGGGTCCACCGTTCTGCCAGCTGGATGCCGCGACCGTGTTGTCCGACCATTGCACCTGGGTGTAGTTGGCGATGATGATGTCGCCCTTTTTCACCACTTTCCCATTGCCGCTCTTCAGCGTCTCGGTTTTCACCTTCGTGGGCGCCGGCGTCGTTGGCACCTTGATGCCTGGCCGGCCGTTCGGCGCGAGCACCACGGTCGGGAAGCCGGCGTGCGATGGCTGAGGCGTCCCATTGGCTCGAGCAAGGTATGCGCGGGTCACGTCGACGGCCGCCACCGCGGTTGCATCGTCCGCAAAGCCGATCTGGGTGGCCTGATCTGCCCCGAAGATCGATTTGGCCGGTCCGGTGATGACAACGCGTGAGCCGACAGGGACACACTCCATGCTCTTGGCGAGCCCCGGATATTGAGTCGTGCTGACGACGAAGAGACCCTCGGCGGCGCCAGCAGACTTCGTGGACGTTCCGGTCGCGAGCGTGATCATGGCATGGTACGGCTGACCTTGTTGCAGTTGCTGGCCTGTTCCCAGCTTCAGCGTGCTGCGCTGCAGCGTTTTTGAGTTGATCGGAGTGGGGAACTCGAGCTTCTGTGCCTTGCCGAACTTTCCGCTCACCGAGACGAGCTTTGACGCGTCGCCTGGGTGAACACCGCAACTGGCGTTCGCTGCTGAGCTGCAGCCGGTGAGGGTGGCGGCCAGCAGGCCGGCGGTGATCAGCAGTGCGGGTACTCTGCGCACGAGTCCTCTTTCGAAAGCGGTGAACGGGGGATTGTAGAGACCTATGTTAGTTGATAGGTCACTATGATTCGGCTGGAGGCGGCGCGGGGTGGTCCTTGCCACGCTCCTTCGCCAACGCGGCGCCCGCGGCAGCCGCTCGAACACGCTTGCGTAATGATTTGTCACTCACGGACCGCTCCCCGAGCGCACCGGGTGTCCAGGCTTCTACGTCGTCATCCGAATAGTCGGACTTAGAGGCTCTGCGCTTCAACTCCGGCAACACCGTCCCAGGGGCCAGACGTCGCGCCGTGATGAGAAACCCCGTGTGGCCGATCATGCGGTGGTCTGGGCGAACGGCTAGGCCTTCGACGTGCCAGCCGCGGACCATCGTCTCGTTGGAGACAGGATGCGTGAACGCACCGGTGGCCCGGATGGCCTCTGCCACCCGTGAAAGCTGTGTGACCGTCGCGACATAACACAACAAAACGCCGCCGGGCTTCAGGGCGGCGAGGCAAGCATCCAGGCACTCCCACGGTGCCAGCATGTCGAGTACGATCCGATCCACCGTGCCATCGGCCAGTATCGTGCCGTCCGCAAGCTCCGATGCGAGCTCTTCTGACAGGTCTCCCACCGTGATCGACCAATTCGGCGGAACCTGCCCAAGGAACGTCGCGACGTTGCCTCGCGCAACATCCGCGAACTCGTCGCGCCGCTCGAAGGATGCGAGTCTGCCGGTAGGGCCGATGGCCCGCAAAAGCCACAGTGAGAGCGCTCCAGACCCGACACCGGCCTCCACTACGGTTGCGCCGGGGAAGATGTCGGCCTGGGCGAGGATTTGGGCGGCGTCTTTTGGATAGACGATCGCTGCACCGCGCGGCATCGACATGACGAAATCGTTCAGAAGCGGCCGCAGCGCCAGATGTTCGACGCCGACGTTGTTCGCGATCACAGAGCCATCCGGCAGTCCGATGATCGAATCGTGCTCGAGCAGCCCCTTGTGCGTGTGGAAAACTTTGCCAGGCACCAGCGTGATCGTGTTGAGTCGACCACGCGGCCCGGTCAGCTGCACCTGGTCGCCTGCGCGGAATGGTCCGCTGTACTGCGGATTCGACGGGGCGGCCATAGAGTGCGACGTCTCGTGGCTCACCCGTTGACCCCGATGGTCTCGGTCATGCCGCCGCGATCACGAGCGAGGGCCACGAGATCTGCGACTCCGCGCCCGACGAGGGTCGGCCAGATGGTGCGATCCTGCCCTGATGGCAGCGGAACGATGTGCGGAACGCCGATGGCGATCGTTCCTGCTGCGATGGCAGATGTGAGGCCGGAGACCGAATCTTCGATCGCTACGGTCTGCGCTGGGTCGACCCCGAGCTTGGTGGCCGCGGTGATGTATGCGTCCGGATGCGGTTTCGGGTTTTCGACCTCGTCTCCCGTGACCAGCAGGTCGAACGCGTCGAATGGTATCTCCGCGACGATCTGTTCGGCCATTGGACGTACCGACATGGTGACGAGTGCGGCGGGGATGCCCGCCGCGCGAATTTCTGCGAGCAATTCCCGAGCCCCGGGTCGCCACGGCACACCGAAGTCGGTCAGCTGCTCTCGCACCCTGCCGGTGAGTGTTGCAACGATCTCATCCGCGTCGAGCTCCACGCCGTGTTCCTGAAGAGCCTTGGCCGAAGTCCACAATCCAGCCCCGATGACGCCGAGTGCGTCTTCATGCGTCCAGGTGCCGCCGAACGAGTCGACGAGCTCGGTCTCGGCACGGATCCAATACGGCTCGGTGTCGACCAGGGTGCCATCCATGTCCCACAGAACGGCGGCAGGGTAAGCATCGGTCACGGGGCACTAGTCTACCGGTGCCGGGTCTGCACGTATCCTGGAACGATGCCGCGGCATCCGTGGCTGACAGAACGGAGCTTGACCAATCGTGACAGACGGTAACAGCGTGCTCGGCGGGCGCTTGCTCGTTGTCGCATTCGAAGGCTGGAACGACGCCGGCGAGGCGGCCAGCGGCGCTGTGCGCACGCTCAAAGACGCGCTCGAGATGGTTCCGATCGCCGAAGTCGATGGTGAACTGTACTTCGATTTTCAGTTCAACCGGCCGGTGATCACGTCGGACGACGACGGGACGCGTCGGATCGAGTGGCCGCGTGCCGTGATGTATGGGCCGACGACGCCTGGAGATCCCCCGCACGCACTCGCGGAGGACGCCGAACTGCGCGTCACGGGTGAAAACGCGGGCAACATCTACCTGTTGCTTGGGACGGAACCGTCGAGAAGCTGGAAGAGTTTCACCGCCGAAGTCATCGACGCTGCGCTCGCGGCGGATATTGGCGCCATCGTTTTTCTCGGTTCGATGCTCGCCGATGTTCCGCACACGCGGCCGATCTCCGTCTTCGCAACAAGCGACGACGCCCAGTTACGTGCCGAGTTGCACATCGAGCGGCCGACATACGAAGGACCGGTAGGCATCCTCAGTGTTCTGGCAGACGCGGCCGAGTCCGTCGGCATCCCGACGATGGCGATATGGGCATCCGTGCCGCACTACGTGCACAATGCGCCGTCACCCAAGGCGATGCTTGCCCTGATCGACAAGCTGGAAGAGCTGGTTGACGTGACGATCCCGCGCGGTGATCTGGTGACCGAATCCGCTGCATGGGAAGCAGGGATCGACGCGCTGGCCGCCGACGACGATGACATGGCAGCGTACATCGCGCAGCTCGAGCAGGCTCGGGACACCGTCGACTCCCCAGAGGCGAGTGGAGAGGCGATCGCGCAGGAGTTCGAACGGTACCTGCGCAAGCGTGGCGACGGGCGCGACCCGAGGGACGGTCGCGACCGCCCGGACGAGCCCTGGCGCCCGTGAGATTGGTCAAATGGTCCTTCCCGCCGCGGCGGAAGGACCATTTGACCAATCTCACGCAGGTGTGGAGGGAGTGAGCCGCACCCCGAGTAAGGCATCGATCGCCTTGATGAGCTTCGCAGGACGGTGCACGCCGGTGCGCACTGCCGCGTCGATCACGGCGAGCGCCGCCGGCGTGTTGAGGTCGTCTGCGAGAGCCTCACGGAGTTCGCTCACGACGTCGGCGACATCTTGGCCGGTTGTTCCGGATTGCCGCGTCAGGCCAGTCCATGCTGCAAGGCGTTCTTTCGAGTGCTCGAGAAGGTCGTCCGTCCACTCCCAGTCTGACCGGTAGTGGTGCGCAAGGATCGCGAGCCTGATCGCTCGAGGATCGACGCCCTGGCTGCGTAACTGTGAGACGAGCACAAGGTTGCCGAGGGACTTGCTCATCTTCTCGCCCTGGTATGCGACCAGTCCGGCGTGACTGAAAACGCGGGCAAGCGGATGCCCGGAAAGCGCCGCCGCATGCCCCGCACTCATCTCGTGGTGCGGAAATGTCAGGTCACTGCCGCCCCCCTGCACGGTGAAGTCCCTGCCAAGGTACTTGAGAGCGATCACCGAGCATTCGATGTGCCACCCCGGCCTGCCCTGGCCGACATCGGATGGCCACGATGGTTCATCATGGCGTGCGGCACGCCACAGCAACGGATCCAGGGCGTCTCGCTTCCCTGACCGTTCTGGGTCTCCCCCACGTTCGGCGAAAAGCTCGAGCATCTGAGACCGGTCCAGATTACTTTCGTCACCGAGCCGCCAAGGCCCGACAGCTGCGGCCGCCGCATTGTCGAAGTAGATGTCGTCGCCATCCGCATCCGCCGTCGGCACGCGATAGGCGACACCGCGGTCAAGCAGTGTGCACACGGCCTTCGCGATCGGCTCGATCATCTCTGTCACTGCAACATAATCATCGGGTGGGATGACGGACAGGTCGGCCATATCGTGCCTGAACAGCTCGATCTGCGAGTCAGCCAACTCACGCCAGTCGACGCCGGTCGCGGCGGCACGTTCAAGCAGAGGGTCGTCGATGTCCGTCACGTTCTGCGCGTAATGCACCGTGTATCCGGCATCGAGCCACACGCGAATCAGCGTGTCGTACGCGACGTAGGTTGCCGCATGTCCGATGTGGGTCGCATCATACGGCGTGATACCGCACACGTAGAGACGCGCGATGTCCATGGGAAGGGCGCGAATCAGTGACTGGCTTGCCGTGTCGAACAATCGGGGCGGGGCCGCGTGCCCTGCGATGACGGGGATATCGGGTCGTCTCCAGGTGCGCACCAGATCAGCTTAAGCGCTCAGCACGCCGGTCATGAGCAGCACGATGAGAACGACACCGAGCGCGATGCGGTAAATCACGAACGGCAGGAAGCTTCTGCGGGAGATATAGCCCATGAAGAACGCGATCAGAACAAGGCCTACGCCGAATGCGACAACGGTGGCCGCGAATGTCTCAAAGCCGTTGAACACTTCTGGAGCGCACGTGCCGCTCAGCGCGGCCTTTGACGCCTCGACACACGGATGCTTGACCGTCTTGTACAGCTCATACAATCCGCTCCCGAACACGGCGGGCAGAGCAAGCAGAAACGAGTACCTGGCCGCAGCACGTCGTTGGTAACCCATGAACAGACCCGCCGTGATGGTGCCACCTGAACGCGAAACGCCTGGAATGAGGGCGAGCGCCTGCGCGAATCCATAGATGATGCCGTGGCCCCATGTGAGCTCCTTCAGCCGCCGCGTCTTCGCGCCGACAGCATCCGCGATGCCAAGCAGGACGCCGAAGACGATCAGGGTGATCGCAACGATCCACAGCGAGCGGAACGTTGTTTCGATCGATTGCTGGAACAGAAGACCGAGCACGACGATCGGAATGCTGCCGATGATCACCAGCCAGCCCATGCGTGCGTCTGGGTCGTTTCTCGGAATCTTGCCGAACAGGGCAAGAAACCAGTTCTTGATGATGTGCGTGATGTCGCGCCAGAAGTACACCAGAACGGCGAGCTCTGTGCCGAGCTGGATGATCGCAGTGAAGGCGGCGCCCGGGTCGCCGCCTTTGACGCCGAGGAGTTCACCTACGATGCGGATGTGCGCACTCGATGAGATCGGAAGGAATTCGGTCAGACCCTGAACGAGTCCGAGGATGAGTGCGTTGACGAAGTCCATGTATCGCTTTCAGGCAGGACCGTACCCGGCGCCCAGTCAGTAGCGCAGGAGAAGGTCGGTAAGAACGTTCCTGCCAAACACTAGTGCGTCGAGTGGAACGCGCTCGTCCACCCCGTGGAACATCCCAGGAAAATCCAAGTCGAACGGAAGACGCAGCGGCGCGAACCCGTAGCCGGTGATGCCAAGTTGGCTGAGCGCCTTGTTATCTGTGCCGCCTGAGAGCAGGTACGGCAGCACGGGGGCGCCAGGGTCGTGCTCGCCCAGCGTCTTCACAATCGTGTCGATGAGGCCGCCGGAGAACTCGGATTCGAGTCCGATGTCTCGATGCATGACCTCGATCTCGACGTCGTCGCCGACCAGTTCTGCAACACGCGCAAGCACGGCATCCTCATCGCCAGGAAGCGTGCGGATGTCGATCAGCGCCTCCGCGCGATCTGGGATCACGTTGTGCTTGTATCCGGCTTCGAGCAGTGTCGGGTTAGTCGTTGTGCGCAGGGTAGCCAGGATGAAGCCGGCGGCTGTCCCTGTCTTCAGAACGACCTCATCCGGCCCGACCCGTTGGGCATCGATACCGAGCAGCTCTGACAGTTCTTCGATCAACTGGCTGGTCGTCTGCGTGAGTGTGATCGGCCAGTCTTCGCGGCCGAGCACCGCGACGGCCTCTGCGAGTCTGGTGATCGCGTTGTCCTTGATCAGCCGAGAACCATGGGCGGCACGCCCTCGCGCGATCAGCTTGATCCAGATCAAAGCCTTTTCGCCGGTCTGCACCAGGTATGCACGACGACCGGCAAGATCGATCGAGTACCCGCCGACCTCGCTGATCGCCTCGGTCGCGCCGTCGAACAGCTCTGGGTGGTTCTGCACGATGTGGTGCGAGCCGCGTCTGCCTCCGTCTTCCTCATCGGCGAAGAATGCAACGACGAGGTCGCGCTCCGGTTGCCTGCCAGAACCGAGGATGTCGCCGAGCGCGGTCAGGATCATCGCATCCATGTTCTTCATGTCGACGGCGCCACGGCCCCAGAGCATGCCGTCCTTGATCTCGCCGGCGAACGGGTCGACACTCCAGTTGCGCGGATCGGCCGGCACGACGTCCAGGTGGCCGTGCACGACGAGAGCAGGCTTCGACGGATTGCTGCCGGTGACCCTGGTGAGAACGCTTGTGCGTCCAGGGTCCGAGTCGAACGATCGTGGTTCCAGTCCAAGGTCGCGCAATTCGGCCGCGACGTATTCGGCGGCTTCGCGCTCACTGTTTGCCTTGCCCTCCCCGAAATTCGTGGTGTCGAATCGGATGAGATCTCGCGCGATAACGGCGGTTCGATCGAGCGCAGGTTCTGACGCTTGGTCGTCGAAGGCTGAGGTCATGTGCTCAACGGTACCGGTAGCGCATTCGCGTGGATAATCGCGTCGGATCGCGGCGCATCCACCGGTCCGAAACAGGCTATTGATTCGTGCTAAGGTCTTACCTCGGCAGTTGATCTATTCAAATGCCACACGATGTGCGCGCGGGTGGCGGAAATGGCAGACGCGCTAGCTTGAGGTGCTAGTGCCCGTATTAGGGCGTGGGGGTTCAAGTCCCCCCTCGCGCACAAAGAACCGAGTGAGCGGTTGCGTCCCCGGTGTCAGTGGTTCTGACGCCAGGGACACAACCGCTTTCTCGTTGCGGCACTGCACCGTCTGGGTCAGCAGCGCACGAATTCAGGCTGGGCGCGCGCAAATTCAGGTGAGATGCTCCGCGGAACGGACTATCCATTCTGCGGTGCGTTCTACCTGAATTCCGGTTGTGACAGCAGCGCACGAAGACCCGCCTCGAACTCGACTTTCCCACCGTGTGATGGATGGCGCACTCGCTCGATTGCAACGCCGTCTGCGACAGCCGTGAGGCTGCGATATGCGATGTTGCCTACCGCGACGACCTGGTCGATGGAGAAGATGTCCCTGAGGCGCTGCCAGAACGGTGCCCCGGCCACCATGTCAGCCGCCGACGGCGTTCTGTTGCTACTCGGCTGGCCGAGGCGGTGCGGATGCAGCGGGTATGCGCTCCACAGCAGCGGCAGAAACTCCAGGCGGGTCAGCACGTCCCACATCACCGTCGCCGTCGGCTCCGCGGACGCCTGCGGCAGGTCGCCAGGAAGCATGTATCCCCTGTTCGTGCCGAACAACCCGAAGCACCGGGTGCTGGCGGTTCCAGCCAGAATCGGCCGGTTCGTGAACGGAACGCCGGTGATTCGCATGCCGCGATACCCTGGGGCTTCGCCGACCAACAAGACCCGCGGTCGTCGTTCGAGCATGGCGCTCAGATACAACTCGAGATTGTGCCGGCGCAACGCATTGTCGGCTGCGCTGCCTCCGGTCTCGGCAAACATGTTCGCGCTGGCCGGACCGACTGGCATGCGCGCCAGATCACTGACGAAGGCCGCGATGGCGTCGCTCACGTCGTGGCCACGGTTGCGCGCACGCGAGCGGTCATCTCCCGCCCTGCGTCGAGCGCCGCGTCCATCAACTCACGAGAAGGCGGCACATCAGCGGCCAGCCAGTCTTGTGTGAAACTCGCGGGAATCAGCAACGGCATCCTGTCGTGGATCGGTGCCTGGTCGTCCCGTGCTGGCTGCATGATGATCGAATAGCAGGTGACTGGCTCTCCCCCGGTTGGAATGCCGCGCTGCGTGACAGCGGCCATTCCGAACAGCTCCGGTGCGCCGAGATCGTACCTGTACCAGGTACGCGACGGCTTTTGCATCTCCAGCCAACTCGTTGCGGGGACGATCGCCCGGCCGGCCAGGTTGCCTGGCTTCTGCTGCAATCGTTCCGACCTGGTGTTGATCGATGGGAACTTCGCTGGTTCGCCGCCCACCAAGTAGCCCCACCATGCGAGCTCGAGTGCGGGCCCTGCCCCGGCATCGCGGATGATCGGGTTGAGGTTCCTGAGATTCTTCCCCGTTGGTCGCAGAGTCTCACCCGCGTTCTGCTCTGACCACGACCGTAGACGCTCGATGATCTCCCGGTCATTGATCCTGGCGAAGCTCGCGTAGTCTCCGAAACGCGGATCGAGGCCGTAACTGGCGCACATAGCGCAAGGATAGCCGTTATGCGCTCAGGCGCTGGAGACGCAGCCTGCCCAAGGTAGCCAACGCGATGAGCAGCAGCGCGGCATACACGACAGGTGACGAGACGCTCGTGGCGACACCGAGCGCAAGGCACATTCCGATACCGAGCGCGATCAAGAGTCCGTCGAACGCCCATGCGAGCGCGAACAGGATGGAGACGTCGCCGACCGGCGTTGGCACCGGCAGCAGCAGGGTGATCGGCAGTGGTCCCTTAACCGCAGATACCCCGCGCAACGCAACCATGACCACTGCGAATGCGGAAGCCGTGACGACACTGATCTGCAACTCTGAGTGCACGAAGCCAGATGCTCCGACTGCACCGGCAACCATGAGGACGCACGAAGCGATCAACGGAAGTATCAGGTGAAACAGGGCAAGTGGCTGGGCGGCGATGCCGAAAAGTGGTGGAGCACCGATGTTGTCAGCGTGAGCGCGGACGCCGTCGCTGAACGCCCCAGCCGACAGATAACCGAGCATTCCTGCGCAGGCTCCGATGAACATTCCGATCCCTGAAAGCGGTGATGTCCCTGAGCAGGCGGGCGACGAACAGGTGGACGACGCGATCGCAACGAGTACGCCGGCCAGCAATGCACAACACACTCCGAGCCCGAGTCGAACAGGATGGCGAATCGCCCCCGCCGCGTCCCGCTTCGTGATCAACCACCAGACTGGCCCCCGCCGCAAGCTGACCCGCCGTGGCGTGTGTCTGGCCGGCGTTCTGACCCGCTCGAGCGATCCGCGCACATCGCCTGTGCGGGCCATAACGCCTGCAGACGCCCAGATCTGCCCCTGGGTAATCAAGTCACTGCTGCGCAAGCGGCCGAGCAAAATCCGCGACCAGGCGACACCCGCGCAGGCAATCATGATCGAAACGATCAGCCAACTTGCGATCGGCGTCACGCCCCCGACTTTGATGGCATCAACCGCAGCCTGCGCCAGCTCCGCAGCATCACCTGAGACCCCGGAAACGGTAGCAGCCGCGCTCGCCAGGGCGACGGCTCCGAGCGCGATGCCGGCGCCGGTGCGTACCGCTGCGGACACCTGACCGGCCAGCCAAGCGGTGACGAGGAGCATCGCGTATGCCGCAGCAGCGACGATGCACACGGTTGTTGCGAGAGGGTTCTGTGCGTGCCCGGCGACCGCCAAGGCACCGCAGACGATCGCGGCGACGATCGCGAATGCGACCGCGGCAAGGATGTGCATTGCGGCCAATGACCGCCCGAGCCTGGTGCTGCCTGGCAGCGGTGATCGCACGACGAAGTGCACGTATGCCGGTCGTGGAACGAGCGCGCCGCGCGTGGCACCGACGCAAGCGGCGACGAGCACGAGTGCTGTTGCGCCGATGACTGCTGCT
>Ga0164242_10000559_pt1 | contig 45024 bp, 45 predicted proteins | sample OricomgcompostMG_FD_108783 | JGI IMG/M metagenome (GOLD analysis project Ga0164242, IMG submission 108783) | Miracle-Growth compost microbial communities from Emeryville, California, USA - Original compost - Miracle growth compost (MG) ... | reverse complement strand
GACGCCGAGACGCTGCCTTCCATATGCGGCAGCGCCACGTTGGCGATCGTCGCGTCGAGCGAGTTCATCACCGTCGCCGCCATCACGGCGGCGGTGATGAACCGGCGCGTGGTCGGTTCGGGATAGCCGCCGGTCATCGCGCCTCGGGCGTCGCGGGCGGCGTCCCCTTGCCGAACAGGCTGCGCTTATGGCCGGTATCGACCGTCGCCTCGACGCTGAGCCCCGCATGGAGCGGCGGCGCGTTCGCCGGCAGATTGTCGATCATCAGCTCCACCGGCAGGCGCTGCACCACCTTCACCCAATTGCCGGTGGCGTTCTCCGGCGGCAGCAGGGAGAAGCTGTTGCCGGTGCCCGGGCTGAAGCTCGCGACATGCCCGCGCAGATCGAGATCGGGGAAAGCGTCGATCTTGAAGGTCGCCGGCTGGCCGAGCCGCATATACTGGAGCTGGTTCTCCTTGAAATTGGCTTCCACCCAGATGTGAGTGCCCGCAAGCGTGAACACCGGCTTCGAGGCGGTGACATAATCGCCGACCTGGAGCTGGTTCACCTTGGTGACGATGCCGTCCTCGCCGGCGCGCACTACCGTATAGCCGAGATTGAGCTTCGCCTTTTCGAGCGCGGCCTTCGCCTTCTGCACGCCCGGCTGCTGCTCGATCGGGGTATTCACCCCGCCCGCGAGCGCGGCGGCGATGCTCTTGTTCTGCTGGATATTGGTCTGGATGCCCTGCCGCGCGGTCTTCACCGCCAGCACCGCCTGATCATATTGATTCTGGGAAGAGATGCCCTCGGCGAGCAGCTCCTTCTGGCGCGCCGCTTCGCGCTCGGCATATGCAAGCTTGGCCTGCGCGGATTTCAGCTCGGCCTGCCCTTGCGCATAGTTGGCGCGCAGCGAATGGACCTGGGTGCGGGCGTCGGCGAGCGCGGCCGCCGCCTCATCCACCGCCGCCTGATAGGGGGCGGGATCGATCCGGAACAGCACCTGGCCCTTGTGGACGCGCTGGTTGTTGTGGACCTCGATCGCGATCACCGGGCCGCTGACATTGGCGCTGACCTGCGCCAGCCCGGTCTGGAGATAGGCGTTGTCGGTCGATTCGTAGCGGCCGCCGTGCAGATAGATGAAGAGGGCGACGATCACCGCCACGATCGGCCCGGCGATCAGCAGCGGCGTGCGCCACCGCCGCAGGCGCGATTCGGGCTCCTGCTTCTCCTCCCGCGGGGCATCGGCGGTTTCCACGGGCGCCGGAGCGGGCGCTTCGGCTTCCGAATCGGGTTGGAACTCACGGGGCATATCGGCCAAGGTGACGATCCTTCGCTCTGTTCTGGGCGCGCGCGCAAGGTGGCGCGCTGCGGTGCAAAAGGTTTCGGATCGCATACGCTTCTGTGTTCATAAATCCAGTGACAATTCGTCACTTCTGCTATGAACGTCATTCATGCCGGATATCGATCTCAACCTGCTGCGCGTCTTCGACATGCTGTTCGAACTGCGCAGCGTCACCCGGGCGGCCGATCGGCTCGGCCTCACCCAGTCGGCGATCAGCCATGCGCTGGGAAGGCTGCGGGACAGGCTCGACGATCGCCTCTTCGTGCGCGGCCCGGAGGGGCTTCAGCCGACCGCGCGCGCACTCGAGATCGCGCCGGGCATCCGTGAAGGACTACTCCGGCTGCGCGGTGCGCTCGCGCCTTCGATATTCGATCCCGCCACCGCCGAGCGCCGCTTCACCATCGCCGCCGGCACCTATTTCTGTGCGCTGCTCGTCCCCGCGCTGATCGAACGCTCACGCCGGCTCGCGCCGGGCATCAGCTTCCATATCTTCCCGATCGGCGAGGATATGGTTTCCGCGATGGACCAGGGGCTGATCGACGTGGCGCTCGGCGCTTTCCGCAAGGTGCCCAGCCGTTTCGAAACCGAGCCGCTCTACCGGGAGGATCGGGTGTGGATCGCCGCCGCCGATCATCCGCTGGCGCGCGGAGGCGTCGATGTCGCCGCCCTGGCGCGCCAGCCCCGCATCGGCATCTCCGCCGCGCGCGCCGCCGACGGGCGCGGCGCGGTGATCACCGACGGCGGCATCGAGCGGCAGGTAATCGCCGATACCGATGCGGGCGAAGCTTCCGGCCCGGAGATCGTCACCGTCTATGACGCGCAGACGGCGATCACGCTGGTGGCGCGCACCGACGTGGTGGCGCTGGTGCCGCGCCGCGCCGCGCTCGCCGAGGCGGGCAAGGGGCGCATCGCGATTCTCGGCGAGTCGGCCGTCCCGTCCGGCATCGAGCTTTCGATGCTGTGGCACGGTAAGCAGCAGGAGGATGTCGGACTCGCCTGGCTCCGCGCCATGCTGCGCGCGGCTGCCGAATGATCGCCGCGGAACCGGGAACGCTGCCGCCGCTTTGTGGCGGGGAGAAGGAGAAGGGGTTTGTCGCACCGTCTTGCCGGCTATCTGCTCATCGCCGTCGCCGTGCCGGGAATAACGGGCTGCCACAAGCGCAGCACCGCGGACCGGGTGGAGCATTATTATCAGCGCAAGGCGGCGGAAATGGACGCGCTTGCCGCGAAGCAGCCGACCGAGGCCGCCCGCGACATCTACAAGGCCCGCGCCGAGGCGATCCGCCGCGAAGGCGAGGAGCGCGAAAAGGGCCTGCGCGCGGCCGGCGCGCAAGGCCGGGTGCCGCGCCTTTCCAATATCGAGAAGAGCCTCAACGCCAGCACGGGCGGGGCGCAGTAGGTTGAAACGAAGAAGGGGCTCCCTCGCGGGAGCCCCTTCGGTGTTCAGACCGATCGGAAGGATCAGTCGTCGTCGCGGGTCAGGAAGGCGGGGGCGAACTCAGGCGCGGGGCCTTCGTTGCCGCCCTCGACGCGCTCGCGGCGAGGGCCGCGATCACCGCGATCCCGGCGCGGGCCGCGATCGCCGTCCCGGCGGGGACCGCGGTCCCCACGGTCGCCGCGCGGACCCCGATCGCCCCGATCGCTGCGCGGCTCGCGCGGCGGGCGGTTGTCGGGCAGTTCCTCGCCGGTCTCCTGATCGACGACGCGCATCGATAGGCGCACCTTGCCGCGCGGATCGATCTCCAGCACCTTGACCTTCACTTCCTGCCCTTCGGACAGAACGTGGGAGACTTTCTCGACCCGCTCGTTCTTGATCTCCGAGACGTGGACGAGGCCGTCCTTGCCGCCCATGAAGTTCACGAACGCGCCGAAATCGACGAGGTTGACCACCTTGCCGGTGTAGATCTTGCCGACCTCCGGCTCGGCGACGATGCCGATGATCCAGTTCCTGGCCGCCTCGATCTGCGAGACGTCCGAGGACGAGATCTTCACAGTGCCGTCGTCGTCGATATCGACCTTGGCGCCGGTGGTGGCGACGATCTCGCGGATCACCTTGCCGCCTGTGCCGATCACGTCGCGGATCTTGTCCTTGGGCACGCTCATCGTCTCGATGCGCGGCGCGTGGGCGGAAAGCTCCGAACGGGTGTGATCGAGCGCCTTGGCCATCTCGCCGAGGATATGGGCGCGGCCCTCATGCGCCTGGGCGAGCGCCACGCGCATGATCTCCTCGGTGATGCCGGCGATCTTGATGTCCATCTGGAGGCTGGTCACGCCTTCCGACGTGCCGGCCACCTTGAAGTCCATATCGCCGAGATGATCCTCGTCGCCGAGAATGTCGGAGAGCACGGCGAACTCGTCGCCTTCGAGGATCAGGCCCATGGCGATGCCCGAGACCGGGCGCTTGATCGGCACGCCGGCGTCCATCAGTGCGAGGCTGCCGCCGCACACCGTCGCCATCGACGAGGAGCCGTTGCTCTCGGTGATGTCGCTGGTCAGGCGGATGGTGTAGGGGAACTCCTCCTTGGTCGGCAGCACCGCGTGGAGCGCCCGCCAGGCGAGCTTGCCGTGCCCGATCTCGCGCCGGCCCGGCGCGCCGAAGCGGCCCACTTCACCCACCGAATAAGGCGGGAAGTTGTAGTGGAGCATGAAATGCTCGTAGCGGAGCCCCGTCAGCCCGTCGATCATCTGCTCGGACTCCTTGGTGCCGAGCGTGCAGGTGGCGATGGTCTGGGTCTCGCCGCGGGTGAACAGCGCGGAGCCGTGCGCGCGTGGCAGGAAGTGCGCGATCGCCTCGATCGGGCGGACCGTCCTGGTGTCGCGCCCGTCGATGCGGCGGCCGTCCTTGAGGATCGCTGTGCGGACGATCTCGGCCTCGAGCTTCTTGACGAGCTTGATGGCGACCATCTGCTCCTGCGGGCTCTTGTCGGCCATCGCCGCCTTGGCCTTGGCGCGTGCCGCGTTGAGCGCATCCGCCCGGGCGGACTTCTGCGTCAACTTGTAGGCGGTGGCGATATCGTCGCCGATCAGCGCCTTCAATTCGGCCTTGAGCGCGCTCTTGTCGTCGCCGGTGCTGAGCTCCCACGGCTCCTTGGCGGCCTTCTCGGCGAGCTTGATGATGCCCTTGATGACATCCTGGCTGGCCTTGTGCGCGAACATCACCGCGCCCAGCATCACCTCTTCCGAAAGCTCCTTGGCTTCGGATTCCACCATCATCACCGCCTCGTGCGTGGCGGCGACGACCAGATCGAGCTCGCCTTCGGCGATCTCGGCGTCGGTCGGGTTGAGCTGATACTCGCCGTCCTTGTAGCCGACGCGCGCCGCGCCGATCGGGCCCATGAAGGGCACGCCCGAGATGGTAAGCGCGGCGGACGCCGCGATCATCGCGAGGATGTCCGGCTCGTTCTCGCCATCATAGGAGAGAACCTGGGCGATGACGTTGATCTCGTTGTAGAAGCCCTCGGGGAAGAGGGGACGGATCGGGCGATCGATCAGGCGGCTGGTCAGCGTCTCCTTCTCGGTCGCGCCGCGTTCGCGCTTGAAGAAGCCGCCCGGGATGCGCCCGGCGGACGAATATTTTTCCTGATAATGGACGGTGAGGGGGAAGAAGTCCTGCCCTTCCTTCACCGACTTGGCGGCGGTCACGGCGCACAGCACCACCGTTTCGCCGAGCGTCGCGAGCACCGCGCCGTCAGCCTGGCGGGCAACGCGGCCCGTCTCGAGGGTCAGCGTCTTGCCGCCCCACTCGATTTCCACCTTCTTGGTATCGAACATTGACGTTTTCCTTCTCCGGCGGCCCTATGCCTGCCGGGACAGCGTGTGCGGGCTAGCCGGCCCGCGGCGGTTCGGAGCGTATGAGCCCCTCGGGAAGCCGCCGGATTGCGTCTTCCCCTTGTGTTCCCGTGAAAGCGGGAACCCAGCTTCCCAGCGCTGGACTGGGCTCCTGATGACACAGGAGCACTTAGAAGAACGGCCCCGCGAAGGGGTCGTCCCGAAACCGTTACTTGCGCAGGCCGAGCTTCTGGATCAGGTCCGCGTAACGCTGCACGTCCTTCTTCTTGAGATAATCGAGAAGACTGCGGCGCTTGTTCACCAGCATCAGCAGACCGCGCCGCGAATGATTGTCCTTGGCGTGGGTCTTGAAATGCTCGGTCAGGTTCTTGATGCGCTCGGTGAGGATCGCGACCTGGACCTCGGGCGAGCCGGTATCGTCCGTGCCGCGGGCGTTGTCCTGGATCAGTTCCTGCTTGCGCTCGGCGGTGATCGACATCGTCTTTACTCCTGTCTCTAGAGGTTGAAGCCGCGCACCACCTTCAGCCCCACCCCGTCCGATTCGACGAGGGCGACCGGAACAGACTGATCGGTCGCGAAATGGAGCCCCGGCGGAGCGAGCGTCCCGATCACCCGGCGCCCCTGGCGGAGCGCCGCTGCCTGATCGGGGGTGAGGGCGAGAGCCGGGATGTCGTCCAGCCCTGCCTTCAGCGGCAGAAGTGCCTGTTCAAGGGTGCGGCCCTTAGCGAGTTCGGCCAGTTTGTCCAGCGAAATCGCGGGGTCGAGGGTGAAAGGCCCGGCCTTCGTGCGCCGGAGCATGCTGACATGGCCGACGCTGCCGAGCGCCCGCGCGATGTCCCGCGCCAGGCTGCGTATGTAGGTGCCCTTCGAAACCTTCGCAATAAGGGTGGCTTTATCCAGTTCCTCCCCGGAACGGGAAGAGAGGGCCGCTTTACCTCCATGCCTCTCATCGTCACCCCCGCGAAAGCGGGGGCCCACCTCCTCACCGCTTCGCCAGGTCGGCCGTGCGGGAGATGGATCCCCGCTTTCGCGGGGACGACATAGGAAAAGAGCATGGATGGTGACGTTGCGGCTCGCCAACGTCACCTCCTCGCCCGCGCGCGCCAGATCATAGGCGCGGCGGCCCTCCACCTTGAGCGCGGAATAGGCGGGCGGCGTCTGCTCGATCGGGCCGGTGAAGCGCGCCAGCATCGTCTCCAACTCGGCGCGCGTCGGCCGCTTGTCCGATCGCGCGACGACAACTCCCTCGGCGTCCAGCGTATCGGTTTCCTCGCCGAAGGCGATGGTGAAGGCATATTCCTTGTCCGCGTCCAGCATCCGGCCCGAGAGCTTGGTCGCCTCGCCGAGCGCGATCGGCAGCACGCCGGAGGCGAGCGGATCGAGCGTGCCGCCGTGCCCCACTTTCACCCTGGCATAGCCGCCCGCGCGCAGCGCGCGCTTCACTGCCGCCACGATGTCCGTCGATCCCGGCCCCGCCGGCTTGTCGATCACCAGCCAGCCGTGGAGCGCGGGGCCGTTCCTGTCTGCACGCTGCATGGCGGCGCGGCCTAGGCGGGGCGCGGCCGGGCGGCAAGCCTCAATGCCGATGCCGGCCGTATCCCGGCGGCGGCGCGGAGGTGGTGACGGAGGAAAGCAGGCAGCGATCACCCTCGACATGGATGACGCCGTAGCGATCGAGCTGCCCCTGCGGCCCGGTCTCGATGCTGAACGCGCTCTGCGGGCCCAGCCGCGGGCAGGGGCCCTGGATGTGGAGATAGTACCAGTCCCCGTTCTGCGCCCGCACCCAGATGCCCCGCTGTCCGTCGATCCGGTAATCAACCGGCCCGTCTTGCGCATAACCCAGGATCGTCGCCTCCTGCCCCGGCGGCGAAGCGTGGGAAGAGGAAACGGCCAGGGCAAGCGAAGCAAGCAGGATGAGCATAGGTCCCGAACCTCTCAAGGAATCTTCAGATAGGGATTCCGACAGGTGGTTCATCCCCGACCGCTTCGCTCAATGGCTGGCGGTTTCATCCGCCGCCTTGAGGTTCAGATATTTGGTGACGACCATCGGCAGCATCTCGTCGAGGAAGGCGGCCATCGCCAACTCCTCGCGCAGCGTATCCTCGAGCAACGGCACGGCGCTCTGGAAGCCGCCCTCCTTCGCCATCTGGATGAGCGCCTTGTAGCTCGCCGCCTCGTAATTCTCGAAAGCGAAGTTGGCGAAGCTGTTCTTGATGATCTCGTCCGCCGCGAACATGTGCCCCATCGCGGCGAGATTGCCGCCGAGCGCCATCGTCGCGTCCTTGAAGGAGGAGTGGCTCTCGTCGAGGCTTTTCAGGATCTGCTCCAGACGGTCGATCTGCCGCTCGGTCTCGCCGCGATGCTCGCGCATGCGGTTCTCCACCTCGGCATAATGGGCGAGATGATCGAGCTGGCGGTCCATCAATGCCAGTGCCTGATGTTCGAGCGCGTGCGCGTCCTTGAGGCCGGTGACGAACTGGTCGCGGATCGTGTCGTTGGCGGTCATGGTCTTGTCTCCCTTGAAACGCGCATCAGAAGGACATCGCGCGCGCCTGTTCGGCGGCCTCTTCGATATCGGCCGCGCCGCCCTTGTCGCCCTTGCCGGTGCGGCCCGCGCCCGGGCCCGCGCCGAGCTCGGCCCCCGTCAGCGGATCGCTCGGCTGCGAAGCGAGGCGCGCGTCCATCTGCTCGACGCACTCCTGTTCCTCGTCGGTCAGCTCGACGGTCGGCTTGCCGTTGCTCTTGCCGTCGACCGGCAGGTGGGCGGCGATGTCGTCGATCCGCTCCCATTGCTCGCCGCTGTTCCACGGCCCTTCCATGTCGCCGTCGCCCTGCGAGGCGTTGACATAGACGCTGGCGTATTTCTCGATTCCGGGCAGCTTGCCCGACGGGAAATTGTCCTTGATCGCATAGAGCGCCTTCTCGAAGCTCTTCTGGTGCGCCACCTCGCGCGTCATCAGGAAGCCGAGCGCCTCCTTCACGCCCGGATCGTCGGTGATGGCGATGAGCCGCTCATAGATGATCTTGGCGCGCGCCTCGGCGGCGATGTTGGAGCGCAGATCGCAGGTGGGATCGCCGCGGCTGTCGACATAGGCGAAGGTCCACGGCACGCCGGAGGAGTTGGTGAGCGCCGGACCGCCGCCGTAGAGGATCGACTGGGTGTGGCTGTCGCCGCCGGCGTTGACGGCCATATACAGCTCGGCCTCCTCCATCTCGGCTTCGGCAAGCTCGGCCTTGGCGCCCTTGTTGAGCATCGCCACGATCGAGCCGACCACCTCCAGGTGGCTCAGTTCCTCGGTGGCGATGTCCATCAGCATGTCCTTGCGGCCGGGATCGCCCTCCCCCAGTCCCTGGGTGAAATAACGCATGGCGGCAGCGAGCTCGCCGTCCGGACCGCCGAACTGCTCGAGAATCAGCGAGCCGAGCGCTGGATTGGGCTCGCTCACCCGCACGGTATATTGCAGGCGCTTGTTGTGCATGAACATGGCTGGACTCCCTGGCCGGATCGCAGCCCTCAACCGCGCCCCTGGGCGGTTGTTCCTGTTCAGGGAAAAGATGATCGGTAAAGACGACGAAATGATCTAGGATTTAGTTTCGATCAATGCAGGATAACTTACGTTATCGACCGCCATCATCTTTGTAGATGCTCGAGACGGAGCGCCACTTCATTCATGAAGCGCGCCTCGTCCCCGGCCGCGAGCCGGGGCGCTTCCGCCGCCACCGAGCCCAGAAGATCGGCGAGCGGGTCCATCTCCGCCTTCGGATAGTTGCCGAGCACATAGCCGATCACCCGATCCTTGTGGCCGGGATGGCCGATGCCGAGCCGGACACGGCGATATTCCTGCCCGATATGCTGATCGAGCGAGCGGAGCCCGTTATGTCCGGCCGCGCCGCCGCCGGTCTTCACCTTGACGCGCCATGGGGCGAGATCGAGTTCGTCATGGAAGACGGTGAGCGCGTCGAGCCCGAGCTTATAGAAGCGCAGCGCGTCGCCCACCGAAACGCCGCTGTCGTTCATGAAGGTGGCGGGTTTCAGGAGCAGCACGCGCTCGGAGCCGAGGCGGCCGAGCGAGGTCCAGCCGCGAAACTGCTTCTTCCAGGGCTCGAAAGTGTGAACCTCGGCGATGGCGTCCACCGCCATAAAGCCGATATTGTGCCGGTTGAGCGCATGTTGCGCGCCGGGATTGCCGAGGCCGACCCAGAGCTGCATTCCATCTCCCTCCCGCTCGCGGGAAGGCCGGGGGGGTGGCGCCCGCGCGCGGTTATCCCGTGAGGGCGAGCCCACCCCCTTGCCCCCTCCCGCGAACGGGAGGGGGGAGTGCGGCTTACTCGCCCGCGGCCTCGCTTTCGCCTTCGCCCTCGGCGGCGGCTTCGCCTTCCTGCGACTTGAGCGCGGAAGGCGCGGTGATGGTGGCGATGGTGAAGTCGCGATCGTCGATCGCGGGCTTCGCGCCTTCGGGCAGCGTCACGGCCGAGATGTGGATCGAATCGCCCACCTCATAGCCCTTGAGCGTGACGACGATCTCGTCGGGGATGTTGGCCGCGTCGACGATCAGCTCCACCTCGTGGCGGACGACAGAGAGCACGCCGCCGCGCTTGATGCCGGGGGCCAGCTCCTCGTCCACGAAGCGCAGCGGCACGTTGACGTGGACGGTCGAATGCTCGCCGATGCGCAGGAAATCGACATGCAGCGGGCGATCGGTGACGGGGTGGAACTGCACGTCCTTGGGCAGCGTGCGGGTCGCCGCGCCGCCGGCGTCAACCATCACCACCGAGTTCATGAAGTGCCCGGTGCCCAGCGCCTTGACCAGCTCGCGCTCGTTCAGGTGGACGGCCAGAGGCTCCTTCTTGTCGCCATAGATCACGGCGGGCACGCGGCCTTCGCGGCGCAGATGACGGGAGGCTCCCTTGCCAGCCCGATCGCGCGGCTCGGCCGACAGCGTCAGCAGATCGCTCATCATATTTCTCCAAAATCGCTCAGGACAGCCGAACAGGCCTCCAGGGATGACCCTGCCGGCAAGCCGCGCCGCTTAGGCGGAAACGCCCGCGAAGGCAAGCCGGAGGGCTCTTCCGCCGAGCGAAGGGCTAGGCCGGGCGCTCGCCATCCGATGGGAGCAGCGCACGAAGCAGCCTTTCCCAGTTATCGAGATCCCAGCGCTCGGGTTGCTCGGGCGTCAGGATGCCAGGCGTGCGAATCGAGACCGTCTCGACCGGCACGCGCCGCCGTGCGGGTATCGAATAGAAGCACCGCACGACAGGGCAGGCAGGCTCCAGCGGATTCTCCTCCGCCACCACGCCCAGCGCATTGTCGCGCACCCGCACCAGCGTTCCGACCGGAAAGATGCCGAGGCTCCGCATGAAGCTCGCCAGCAGCGCCGGATCGAATTGCCCCCGCCAGCGGGCCATCTCGCCGAGAGCATGCTGCGGCGTCCAGGCATCCTTGTAGGCGCGATCGGAGGTGAGCGCGTCATAGACGTCGCAGATGGCGCCCATCCTGGCCGTCAGGCTCAATTCCTCGGCCTTGTGGCCGAAGGGATAGCCCTTGCCGTCCACACGCTCATGATGGTGCAGGCAGACGTCGATCGCTTCGGCAGGCATGTCGCTACCGGTCCGCAACAGGTCGCAGCCGCTTTCGGGATGCGCTCGCATCACTGCGAACTCGGCCTCGGTGAGCGGCCCCGGCTTGTTGAGGATGGCGTTGGGAATCATGATTTTGCCGACGTCATGCAGCAGGCCGGCGAGGCCGATATCCGGCAGCGCCGCCTCATCCAGACCGAGTGTGCGAGCGAAGTTCATCATCAGCGCCGAGACGGCGACTGAGTGGACATATGTATATTCATCGCGATTCTTGAGGCGCAGGATGCGCAGGATGGCTGGGCCGTTGCGCTCCACCTCGGCAGAAAGCTCGGCTACGACGGGCGCGAGTTGGCGGGCTGTGATCGGGCGGCCCAGCCGCACATCCTCGGCCAGCTTCATGACGGCGCGCTTCGCCCGCGTCGCAGTCCTGATCGCGCGCCTCGAGGCCGGGTCCGAAAGCCCGGTGCGATCGGGCTTGCGCACCGGGGAGGAACGGCGGCGAACAGGCGCTCGTCCTTTCGAGGTATCGATGACCACGGCCTCGATCGCGCAACCACGCAGGCGATCGAGATCAAGGGGATCCGTCAGGGTGAAGCGGGTCTGCCAGAAAGGGCGGTCCGACCAGCGCCCTTCGAAGGATTCGATGAACATCCCCAGCTTCACCTCGTTCGGCGGAATCTTGAGGAGCATTCGCCAAAATCCTGTGTGGACCCGGAGCGGCTTTCAAGAAGCCGCCGAGAATGAGCTAACAATGCCGGGTAAACAGGGAGTTAGGGTGGGCGGAAGCTGGCGAGGCACAGCCGGTCTTGTCCGCGCGAGGCTTCGCGGTCATATCGCGGGCCGGCGCGCGATACGGGGCGCAATCAAGAAGGATCGGTGATGGGTTTCCGCTGCGGCATCGTCGGCCTGCCGAACGTCGGCAAGTCGACCCTCTTCAACGCGCTGACCGAGACGGCCGTCGCGCAGGCCGCCAATTATCCCTTCTGCACGATCGAGCCCAATGTCGGTCAGGTCGCCGTGCCCGATCCGCGCATCCACGAACTGGCGCGCATCGCCCATTCGGCCAAGATCATCGAGACGCAGCTCGGCTTCGTCGACATCGCCGGGCTGGTGCGCGGCGCGTCCAAAGGCGAGGGGCTCGGCAACCAGTTCCTCGCCAATATCCGCGAGGTGGACGCGATCATCCATGTGCTGCGCTGCTTCGAGGGCGAGGTGACGCATGTGGAGGGCAAGGTCGATCCCATCGCGGACGCCGAGACTGTGGAGACCGAACTGATGCTCGCCGATCTCGAAAGCCTGGAGCGGCGGGTGCCCGCGCTCGCCAAGAAAGGCCAGGGCGGGGACAAGGAGGCGAAGGCGCAGGCGGTCGTGCTCACGCCCGTGCTGGAGCTGCTGCGCGAGGGCAAGCCCGCCCGGTGCGGCCGCCCTTCCGATCCCGAGGCGGCGCGCATCTTCGATTCCGCCCAGCTCCTGACCGGCAAGCCGGTGCTCTATGTCTGCAATGTCGAGGAAGGCTCGGCGGCGGACGGCAATGCGCTTTCCGCCCGCGTGTTCGAGAAAGCGAAGGCCGAGGGCGCGCAGGCGGTGGTCGTCTCCGCCGCGATCGAGGCTGAGATCGCCACCATGCCGGCGGAGGACCGGGCGGAGTTCCTCTCCGACCTGGGGTTGACCGAAACCGGCCTCGCCCGCGTCATCCGCGCGGGCTATGCGCTGCTCGACCTCATCACCTTCTTCACCGCCGGCCCCAAGGAGGCGCGCGCCTGGACGGTGCATCGCGGCGCCAGGGCCCCCGAGGCGGCGGGCGTGATCCACAGTGATTTCGAGCGCGGCTTCATCCGCGCCGAGACGATCGCCTATGAGGATTATGTCGCCTGCAACGGCGAGGCGGGCGCGCGCGAGGCGGGCAAGCTGCGCTCCGAAGGCAAGGACTATGTCGTCCAGGACGGCGACGTGATGCTGTTCCGCTTCAACGTGTAATCCTCCCCGGAACGGGGAGGTGGTGCGCGTAGCGCGACGGAGGGGGCCCGAAGCCGGGCGAAGCGCCTGTGGCCAAGCCCCCTCCACCACTCGCTTCGCGAGCGGTCCCCTCCCCGGGCCGGGGAGGATGCCTATTTCGACTGATCGATCGCCGAGCCTGCTTTATCCGCGGCCGAGCCGACGCTCTTGGCCGCGCCCGCGATCGCATCGTTCTTGCGGTTGGTCGAGTTGCTGGTCGAATAAAGATACCAGGCGCCCACCAGCACCGCGATCAGCAGCACGATCGCGATCAGCACCGCTCCTCCACCGCCGCCGCGGCGCTCCTTGATGATCGTGGTGTGGGTGGTCGGTTGCCCCTCGTCATTGCGTGTCTCGGCCACGGAACCCTCCTGAGACTGTTTATGAAGGGCTCGAACGGCGGGGGCATGATTTCGGTTCCGGATCAATTCGATGGAGCCGCCCCGAAGCCTCTCCTTGGCGCAAGGTGCGGAGAGTCCTATGGCCGTCCCCGAAGCCCAGGGAGGCGAAGATGGACGATCTGGTAAGCGTGGAGTGGCTGGCGGCGCATCTCGGCCATCCGGGGCTGGTCGTGCTCGACGCGACCTATCTGCCGTTCGAGCCCGATCGCGACGCGGCGGCCGAGTTCGTGGCTGGCCATATTCCCGGCGCGCGCTTTCTCGATCTGAAGACGCTGGCCGACACCGATGATCCGCGCCCGACGATGGCCCCCCGGCTCGATCAGTTCCGCGCGCGCATGGCGGCGCTCGACATATTGAGCCCCGAAAGCATCGTGCTTTACGACAATTCGCCGCACCGCACCTCGGCACGCGCCTGGTGGCTGCTCCGTCTGTTCGGCGTGGCTTCCGTTGCGATCCTCGACGGAGGGCTGGAGGCGTGGCGCGCGGCGGGGCTGCCGCTGGAGGGCGGCTCATCTCCGCACCCCTCCCACGGCGCCGTGGCGACCGGCTTCGCCCATCGCGCTGATGGGATGATCGCGGACATGGCGGATATCCAAAGGGCGATCGACGAAGGCGGCGCGCAGATCGTCGATGCGCGGGGGCAGGCCCGCTTCACCGGCGACGAGCCCGATCCGCGTCCCGGCGTCGCACCCGGCCATATGCCCGACGCGTTGAACCTTCCCTATAGTCGCCTGTTCGAGCCTGACGGCCGCTGGAAGGGCCGGGATGCCCTGGCCCGCGAGTTCGCCGCCGCCGGGGTCGATCCGGCCCAGCCGATGATCTTCACCTGCGGATCGGGCATCACCGCGGCCGGGCTGCTGTTCGCGGCCCATCTGCTGGGGCATGATGATGCGCGGCTCTATGACGGATCGTGGAGCGAATGGGGCGCGGACCCCTCCACCCCCAAGACGACGGGAGCGGCATGAGCAAGCGCGACGAGACGAAGCTGATCGAGGGCGGCCGCCGCCCGGAATGGACGCAGGGCATCGTCAGCCCGGCGGTATGGCGCGCCTCCACGGTGCTGTTCCCGAATTGCGCCGCGATCGGGAGCCGCCGCAAGGTGGACGGCGAGCTCTATTACGGCCGCCACGGCACGCCGACCCAATGGGCGCTGGCCGAGGCGCTGACCGAGCTGGAGCCCGGCGCGGAAGGGACCATGCTCTATCCTTCCGGCGCGGCCGCCGTCGCCGGCGCGCTGATGAGCGTGCTGAAGCCCGGCGACGAGCTGCTGATGGTCGACAGCGCCTATGAGCCGACCCGCGCCTTCTGCGATCAGATGCTCGGCGGCATGGGCATCGCCACGCGTTATTATGATCCGCTGATCGGCGAAGGCATCGCCGGGCTGATCACGCCCGCCACCGCCGCCATTTTCCTCGAAAGTCCCGGCAGCCTGACCTTCGAGGTGCAGGACGTGCCCGCGATCGTCCGTGTCGCCAAAGAGCGCGGGATCGTGACGCTGATGGACAACACCTGGGCGACGCCGCTCTTCTTCCCGGCGATCGCGGCGGGGGTGGACCTCAGCATCCTCGCCGCGACCAAATATGTCGTCGGCCATTCGGACACGATGCTGGGCGCGGTGACGGCCGGGCCCGGGCGCTATGCGGCGCTCAAGCGCACCGCCCAGCTTTTCGGTCAGCATGTCTCGCCCGATGACGCCTGGCTCGGCAGCCGGGGCCTCAGGACGATGGCGGTGCGGCTGAAGGCGCACGAGGCGAACGCGCTGGCGGTTGCGCGCTGGCTGGAGGGGCGGCCGGAGGTGGCGCGCGTGCTCCATCCGGCGCTGCCCTCCTGCCCCGGACATGATCTCTGGAAGCGCGACTTCAAGGGTTCGTCGGGCCTGTTCTCCATCGTGCTGAACGGCGGCGACGCGGCCGCGCGGGCGGCGCTGATTGACGGCCTGGAGCATTTCGGCATCGGCTTTTCCTGGGGCGGCTTCGAAAGCCTCGCCATTCCCATCGATCCGGCCCGCATCCGCACCGCGACGCGCTGGGAGGAAGGCCCGGCGGTGCGCCTCCATATCGGGCTGGAGCATCCGGACGATCTGATCGCCGATCTGGAGGCGGGGCTGGAGCGGTTTCGCGAAAGGGCCGGCTGATCCCCGTTCGTCCTGAGCATAGTCGAAGGACGTGAACCGGGCGAGGCACCCGGAGCACGCACTTCGACTTCGCTCAGTGCGAACGGAGGAAAGGATTCAGCCCGTCAAAAGCTCGCCGTCACCGATCCCACCAGCACCGTCTTGGCGGCGCGGTAGGTCTGGTAGGGGTTGGGGACGCCCTTCTGGTCGAGCAGCGGGGCGCGGCGGGCGTCGTCGCGGCCGATATTGGTGCCGACCAGCGAGAGATCGAAGGCCAGCATCCGCCAGCGATAGGTCGCGCCTACCGAATAATCGATATAGTCCTTGGTGTAATCGAAGCCGCCGCCGGTGTGGCCGACATGGCTGTGCAGCGTGAAGCCCGTGGTGGGGATCGCGGCGGTCAGTTCGCCATAGACGTAGATATTGTAATCCGCGCCCGGAGCGGCGTCGAACACGCCCTGGTCGGGCGCCCAGTTCACCCCGGCCTTGGCCGTCACCGGGCCGATCAGCTTCGAAAGCGAGCCGTAAACCTCGTAATAATTGCCCGCGCTCGCGCCCGGATAGAGATAGCCGTAGAGCCCGCCGTCGATGGTGAAGCCGCTGGCGCCGAGCGCGTGGGAATAGCCGCCGTAAAGATCGATCTCGCTGCCGCCGATGTCGACGGTGCCGTTGCCGGCCTGCGCGCTCGATCCCCATGCGCCGACATAGAAGCCGGAGACATGCGTAGCGGTGACGCTGCCCTGCACCACGGGCCGGTTATTCGATTGGGAGATGCCGCGGAAGCGATATTGGGTGACCGCGCTCACGCTGCCGCTGACCGAGATCGGCGGCGGCGGCGCGGTGTCCTGCGCGAAGGCGGGTGCGGCGGCGAGGGAAACGGAGGCGGAAAGGAGAAGGATGCGCATGGGCGAAAGCCTTTCGGTCATGAAAGCCGTCTTCCGCCCGCGCCGGCGCCCGGGCCAGCCTCGTTCGATCGGGCGGGCCGGCATCGCGCCGTGCCGACATGCTGCGCGACTCTGCTGCGCTGCACAATAGAAGATCGCACCCGGCAGTTGATTCTCTACCGCTTGTTGCGCCCCAACCACAGTTCCCGTTCGTGCTGAGGAGCCATTGAGCTTGTCGAAATGGCGTCTCGAAGCACCTGGGCGGAGCGCATGCCCTTCGAGACGGGGCTTCGACGGGCTCAGCCCCTCCTCAGGGCGAACGGAGGGGAATTGAGCTTTATTGCGGCGTGCTGGCCGTCGCTTCCTGGCTGTTGGAGGCGGGCGCGGCGACGATTGCCTGGGTGGCCTTGCCCTTGTCGACCACGTCGGTCTTGGGATCGGCGGCTTCCGAGCGGATGCCATCCTCGGGCTCGCCGCCGGCCTTGTTGACCACCGCGTTCTGGCCCGAGCTCGCCTGGGCGGTGCCGCCGAACATCGCCTCCAGCGCCTGGGTGGAGGCGTCCGCCTCGGCCGGGCGGGGCGCGCCGGGGCGCGGCGGGCGCAGCGCGTAATCGGGCGGCACGATGAGCGGCGGGTTGCGCGTCACCGCGAACTCGTTGGGCGCGTGGCGGTTGCCGAAGCCGGTCGCCTTGGTGTTGGCGCATCCCGCGAGCAGGAGCCCCACGCCCGCTACCGCCGCCAGACCGATCACCTTACGCATGAATATCCTCCGCTGGAGCGCTCGACTCGCGCACGAACAACGCGCGCAGCACGAGCAGCAGCACGCCGATGGTAATAGCGGCATCGGCGACATTGAACACCAGGAAAGGATGCATCGCGCCGAAATGCAGGTCCAGAAAGTCCTGCACATAGCCGAGCCGCACTCGATCGAGGATGTTGCCGAACGCGCCGCCCAGCACCAGGCCGAGCGCGGCGGCGTCCAGTCGGTTGCGTTCGCGCCACAGCCAGAACAGCACCGCGAGCGCGATCACGGCGGTGAGCGCGACGAGCAGCCAGCGCCCCGCCTCGCTGTCGGCGGTCAGGAATCCCATCGAGATGCCGTTGTTCTTCACCCAGGCGAGCCGGAAGATCGGCAGCACGTCGATCTGGAAACGCTCGGGCAAATGAAGTGCGTGGACGATCAGCAGCTTGATCGCCTGATCGGCCGCGAAGACCAGCGCGGCGATGCCGAGCCCCAGCCGCCGGATCGCGGCGGGATCGTAGAAGCGCCTAGCCATGCACCATATCCTCGCAGCGGTCGCAGAGATCGCCGTCTTGCTCGACCTCGGGCAGGTGCCGCCAGCAGCGCCCGCATTTATGCCAGTCGGTGACGTGGACGGCCACCGTCGTCGAATCGGTCGTCTCGAGCTGCACGTCGGAGACGATGAACAGCTCGGCGAGCTCCGAAGGCGTGGCGGCCGGGCGCTCGGGCGCGCCGATCGCCACCTTGGCCTCCAGGCTGGAGCCCAGCTCCTTGGCCTTGCGCATCGGCTCGATCGCGGCGGAGACGGCCGCGCGCAAGGACCGGAGCTGCTCCCAGTTCCCGGCGAGCCCGGGGTTGATCCACAGATCATCCACCTCGGGCCAGGTCAGCAGATGGACCGAGCCCGCCTCCGGATAACGCGTGCCCCACACCTCCTCGGCTGTGAAGCAGAGGATCGGCGCGGCGTAGCGCACCAAGGCATGGAACAGGATGTCGAGCGCGGTGCGGTAGGCGCGGCGCGTCTCCGTGCCCCGCGGCAGCGCCGGGCCGACATCGCAATAAAGCACGTCCTTGCGGATATCGAAGAAGAAGGCCGAAAGATCGGCGTTGGCGAAATCGGTCAGCGCGCGCGCGTAGCGGTTGAACTCGAAAGCCTCCGCCGCATCGCGCAATTCCGCATCGAGCTTGGCCATCAGGTGCAGCACATAGCGCTCCAGCTCCGGCATTTCGGAGACGGGAACGCGCTCCTCCTCGGTGAAGCCGTCCAGCGCGCCGAGCAGATAGCGGAAGCTGTTCCTGAGCTTGCGATAAGCGTCGGACGTGCCGGCGAGGATCTCCTTGCCGATCCGCACATCCTCGAAATAGTCGGTGCTCGCCACCCACAGGCGCAATATATCCGCCCCGCTCTCGGCGATGATCTTCAAGGGATCGACCACATTGCCGATCGACTTGGACATTTTGCGGCCCTGCGCGTCGAGCGCGAAGCCGTGGGTCAGCACCGCCTTGTAGGGGGCATGACCGCGCGTGCCGCAGCTTTCGAGCAGCGAGGACTGGAACCAGCCGCGATGCTGGTCCGATCCTTCGAGATAGAGGTCGGCGCGCGCGCCCTCGCCGTAGCGCGCCTCGATGGTGAAGGCGTGGGTGGAGCCCGAATCGAACCAGACGTCGAGAATGTCGGTGACCGGTCGCCACTCGGCCGGATCATGCTTCGGGCCGAGCAACGCGGCGTGATCGGCGGTGAACCATGCGTCCGCCCCGCCTTGCTCGAAGGCGGCGATGATGCGGGCGTTGACCTCCGGATCACGGAGATAGTCGCCGGCCTTGTTGACATAAAGCGCGATCGGCACGCCCCAGGCGCGCTGGCGCGAGATCACCCAGTCGGGCCGCCCCGCGACCATCGCGTGGATGCGGTTGCGGCTCTTCTCCGGCACCCAGCGGGTCTGCTCGATCGAATCGAGCGCGAGTTGGCGCAGCGTGGCGTGGTTGGACTGGGCCGCGCGGATGGCGGCCTCCTCGGCGCAGCGCGGAATGCTGGTGTCCTGCTCGATCGGCTTGTCCATGGCGATGAACCACTGCGGTGTGCAGCGGAAGATGACCTTGGCCTTGGAGCGCCACGAGTGGGGATAGCTGTGCCGATAGTCGGCCGACGCCGCGAGCAGCGCGCCCGCCGTGCGCAGATCCGAGCAGATCGGCCCGTCCGGCGCATTGAACTTCGGGTTGATGACCGAGCCCTGCCCGCCGAGCCACGCCCAATCCTCGCGATAGCGCCCGTCGTCGGTGACGGCGAACACCGGCCCGATGCCATATTCCTTGCACAGCAGGAAATCGTCCTCGCCATGATCCGGCGCCATATGGACGAGCCCGGTGCCCGCGTCGGTGGTGACGAAATCGCCGGGCAGGAAGGGGCGGGGCTGGGCGAAGAAGGCGAGCGCCGCCTCATCTACCCCACCGTCACCCCGGACTTGATCCGGGGTCCCGCTGCCTTCGCCCGCGTCAGAAGAAGAAGCGGGACCCCGGCTTTCGCCGGGGTGACGGAGGAGGTTGTAGATCGGGTGGCGCGCAATGGTGCCGGCGAGTTCTCTACCCTTTCCGGACCAGTGCTCGAAAAAGCTGGTGAAACCAATCCGCGTCTTCGTGGCTTCGATCAAATCGCGGGCGACAAGCAGTTTCTTCTGACCGACAGCCCTCGCGTTGTCGAATGATGCGTTAGTCAGCTCCCGATCATAGCTTGGCGTTAGCAGGACATACTCAACATCCGGCCCGTAAGCGATCGCCTGGTTCACCGGAATCGTCCACGGCGTCGTCGTCCAGATAACGGCGTAGGCGTCTTTCAGCGCTTCGATAGGCGAGCCCTTGATCTCGAACGCCACGTCGATCTGGGTCGAGGTGATGTCTTCATATTCCACTTCGGCCTCGGCGAGCGCGGTCTTCTCGACCGGGGACCACATCACCGGCTTCGCGCCGCGATAGACCTGGCCCGTCTCGGCGAACTTCAGCAGTTCGGCGGCGATCGTCGCCTCGGCGGAATAGTTCATGGTGAGATAGGGATCGGCCCAATCCCCCATCACGCCCAGCCGCTGGAACTGCTCGCGCTGGACGTTCACCCATTTCTCGGCATAGGCGCGGCATTCGGCGCGGAACTGCTCGACCGGCACCTCGTCCTTGGAGCGTTTCTTCGCGCGATACTGCTCCTCCACCTTCCATTCGATGGGCAGGCCGTGGCAGTCCCACCCCGGCACATAGGGCGCGTCCTTGCCCATGAGCGACCGGCTGCGGACGATGATGTCCTTCAGCACCTTGTTCATGGCGTGGCCCATATGGATGTCGCCATTGGCGTAGGGTGGGCCGTCGTGGAGCAGCCAGCGCGGCGCATCGGCGCGGGCCTTGCGGAGCTGGCCGTAAAGGTCTTCCGCCTCCCATTTCGCCAGGATCGCCGGTTCCTTCGCGGCAAGCCCCGCCTTCATGGGGAAATCGGTCTTCGGCAGGAAGACGGTGTCGCGCCAGTCGCGCTTGGTCTGCTCGGTGTCGGCCATGTCGGCAGCGGGACTTAGAGGGCGGCAGGGATTCCGGCAAGGACGCGGCGCGCTTCGGCGCAATCGGCCTCGATCCGGGCGGTGAGCGCGTCGAGATCGTCGAACTTCTCTTCGTCGCGGAGATGGGCGATCAGCTCGACAGCAATGCGCTGCCCATAGAGATCGCCCGAAAAATCGAAGAAGGTGGGCTCGAGCAGCTCGATTGGCGGATCGAAGCTCGGCCGGACGCCGAGATTGGCCGCGCCTTCCAGCACCCGCCCGTCGGGCAGCCGTCCGCGCACCGCATAGATGCCGTAGCGCGGGCGCAGATAGTCGCCCAGGCGCAGGTTGGCGGTGGGAAAGCCGATGGTGCGGCCGAGCTTCGAGCCATGCTCGACGACGCCCTCGATGGTGTAGGGCCGGGTGAGCAGCCGCGCGGCGGGAGCCATGTCACCCGCACGCAGATGCTCGCGGATGCGGGTGGAGGAGACGACACCGCCCTCCGCCTCCACCGGCGCGATCGCTTCCGCCCACATGCCATGCGCCGCGGCCATCGCCGCCAGCGCCCGCGTATCGGCGGCGCGATCCTTGCCGAAGGTGAAATCCTCGCCCGTTACCAGCCCGCACGCGCCGATCCGCCCGACCAGCCATTCCTCGAAAAAGGCTTCGGGGCTCATCGCCGCCATCGCGCGATCGAAGGGCAGCGCCAGCGCGCCGTCCACGCCGAAGGCCTCGAATAGGTCCATGCGCTGCGGCAGGGTGGTGAGCAGGAAGGGCGGCGCGTCGGGCCGGAACAGCCGCGCCGGGTGCGGATCGAAGGTGACGACCAGCGCCGGCCGCCCTTCGGAGCGCGCGCGCGCCATCGCCCGGCCCACCACCGCCTGGTGGCCGAGATGGAATCCGTCGAAATTGCCGAGCGCCACCACCGCGCCGCGCAAATGCGCCGGCGCCGGCCGATCCCCGGAAAGCCGATCCATGCGGCGGCCTATAGCAGAGGGAGGGGTTCGGAAAACCCCTCTCCCTTTGGGAAAACCATTCCTCCGTTCGCTTGGCTCAGGCGTCCCGCACCAGCGTCACGAAATCGAAATCGGGTCCGCCCATCTCGCGACGGGCGACGCGCCAGCCTTCGCCCAGCGGCGGCATCTTCGTGTCGCCCTCCGGTGATCGATGCACCTCGGTCAGCTCGATGCGGGTCGCATGCGGCAGGAACAGACGATAGATTTCCGCGCCGCCGATCACCGCGATCTCCTCCGCGTCGCCTGTCAGCCGAATCGCGCTCTCCACGTCATGCGCCACCTCCGCGCCCGGCGCGGACCAGTCCGGATCGCGGGTCAGCACGATGTGGCGGCGGCCGACGAGCAGATTGGGGAAGCTCTCGAAGGTCTTGCGGCCCATCACCATCGGCTTGCCCATCGTCAGCGCCTTGAAGCGCTTGAGATCGGCGGGAAGCCGCCAGGGCAGGCCGCCCTCCACCCCGATCACGCCATTATCCGCGCGGGCGACGTAGAAGACGATCTCGGGCTTCATCATCCCGCCGTGCTCCTGCGAAGGCAGGAGCCCAGGGCAGCGGGGGCCGTCGCCTGAAGCTCCGGGCTCCTGCTTCCCCAGGAGAAGGTGATGAGATCCAGCATCACACCGCCACCTCGGCCTTGATATGCGGGTGGGGCTCATAGCCTTGGATCAGGAAATCCTCCGGCTCATAGCCGCCGATCGTCTCCGGCCGGCGGAGGATGCGCAGTGTGGGCAGGGGTCTCGGTTCGCGGGTCAGTTGCAGGCGCGCCTGCTCCAGATGGTTGGAATAAAGGTGGCAATCGCCGCCGGTCCACACGAACGTCCCCGGCTCCAGATCGCATTGCTGGGCGAGGATGTGGGTAAGAAGCGCATAGCTTGCGATATTGAAAGGCAAGCCCAGAAACACGTCGGCCGAGCGCTGGTAGAGCTGAAGGTCCAGCCGCCCGTTCGCCACCCGCGTCTGGAATAGGCAATGGCACGGCGCGAGCGCCATCTTCGGCAGGTCGGCCGGGTTCCAGGCCGAGACGATCTGGCGGCGCGAAGCGGGCCTTTCCCGAATCTCGCGGAGCAACTCCGCGATCTGATCGATATGGCGGCCGTCGGGCGCTTCCCAGTCCCGCCATTGCTTGCCGTAGACCGGGCCGAGATCGCCTTCTTCGTCCGCCCATTCGTCCCAGATGCTCACCTTGCGGTCCCGCAGCCAGCGGACGTTGGTGTCGCCGCGCAGGAACCACAGCAGCTCGACGATGATCGAGCGCAGGTGCAGCTTCTTGGTGGTGACGAGCGGGAAGCCTTGCGCGAGATCGAAGCGCATCTGGTGCCCGAACACGCTCAAGGTGCCGACGCCGGTGCGGTCCTGCTGCGCCGCGCCTTCGTCGAGGATACGGGCGATGAGATCGAGATAGGGCTTCATGGCCGCCCAGCTATGGCCGAGCCGGGCGCGCTCGCCAAGTCCGCCGGGCTGCCATGGGGAGCAGGCCTATTCGTCGCCGCGCAGGCAACGCTTCTTGAGCTCGCCCTTATGGTTGTAGCAATCGGGCGGGAAGTCGGGCACCTGCGATTGCGCCAGCGTCAGGGCGGGCTGCTTCTGCCACAGATAATCGCCCACCGGCACCAGGCTGTTGCGCAGTTCCCGCAGCCGATCGCGCGCCGTCACGATCAGCTTGCCCTTGGGCTCCATCAGCGCCGCCAGCCCGACCCGCGAGGCCGTCTGGCAGAAGCCGATCTGCGCATTGAGTGTCGAGAAGCTGTTATAGGTACTGGTGGTATAGCGATCGAAGGCGGCCGCGGCGGCGTTTTTGCCCGCGCTCTTCGGCGTCACCCGCGCGAAATAGGCCTGGAGCATCTTGTAATCGGTATTGAGCTCCTTGGAGTGATGGGTGAGCAGATCGTTATAGTTGGTCACGGTCATCAGCGCGGGGGCGAACTGGCATTGCAGCGCGGCGACATTGAGCCCGGCGCGGAGCGTCCATACCAGATTGGCGTCCATTTCGGCGGCCGTCGCGCCCGGCAACGGGATCACCACTCCGGGTTCGTTGCCCACCACCGGCGCACCCTTATAGTCGGGCGATTTCCAGAAGAGCTGCGCCTGGGCGGGCAGGGCGGAACACAGTGAAGCCAACGCAACCGCAACCGCGCATCCGCGCGACCGATACCCCATGACGATTCTCTCCAACGCAGCCCCCCGCTACGGGGCATGGGAGCGAGCCTTAACCAATTCCCGGGCAACAGGAAAGCCATGTGGGCGTCGGTTCGGCGCGAGCGCGCGCCGGTGCGAAAAAGCAAGGCCGCCCGGCGCATGCCGGACGGCCTCTTCCTGCAATCGACGTCGAAGCGTGGATTACATCTGGTTGGTCATGGCCGCATTGCCCATGTCGTTGCCGGCGGTCATGGCCGAATTGTCCATCATCATGTTGCCGGTCTGGTCCATCGCGCTCATGTCGTTGGTCATGCCGGCGCTCGACATGGTGTTCAGGTCGGTCATGTTGGTCATCGCGACATTGGTGGAATTGTTATGGCCGCAGGCCGAGACCGCCAGCGCCGCGCCGGCGACCATCGAGCCCATCATGATCTTGGAGAAGAGTGTGCGCATTATTGACTCCCTAGGAAGAGATTGAGCCCCGGTTTATCGAGGTCCGGATACTCAAACCGGCCCGGACCTTAAACGCAAAGCCCGACCCTCTCAAGAGCGATGCCGCGCGCCTCCGAGGTCGGACAGGAAGGGACCAAAGCCGACACGCAGCGCTGCGTCAAACTGTTTCATCCCCGCAATCGTTCCGATATCGGCCAGACTGGTGACCGGATAGTCGGGCAAACCGCACGGCACGATCCCGCCGAAGTGGCTGAGATCAGGGGCGATATTGATGGCGAAGCCGTGCAGCGTCACCCAGCGGCGCACCCGCACGCCGATCGCGCCGATCTTGGCTTCCTGATCGCCCTTGTCCACCCAGATGCCGACCCGTCCGTCGACCGCATGCGCTTTCACCCCGAGACGATCGAGCGTGCCGATCAGCCAGAATTCGAGCTTGTGGACGAAGCAGCGCACGTCGCGCCCGCGTTTGTCGAGGTCGAGGACCAGATAGCCCACCCGCTGGCCCGGGCCGTGATAGGTGTAGCGGCCGCCGCGCCCGGCGGGATAGACCGGGAAGCGATCGGGCGCGATCAGTTCGTCGGCGGCCGCGCTGGTGCCGGCGGTGTAGAGCGGCGGATGCTGGAGCAGCCAGACCAGCTCGCGCGCGCTCCCTTCGCGCACCGCGGCGGCGCGGGCCTCCATTTCGGCGAGCGCCTGCGGATAGGGTGTGAGCCCGTCGGAAACGCGCCATTCGATATCGTCGATCGACATGGGATGCAGATGGCGCGGCCAGGGGCGGCGATCAAGCCGGCTTGGCGTGGCGCGCGGCCGTGCTAAGGGCGTGGCGATGCAACCGGTTGCCAAGATATCGCTGGGCGCGCTGTGGGAGGAGACCGCCGCCTTCCTGCGCGCCGAACTCGCGCTGGTCGCTCCCGTCGCGCTGCTGTGCTTCGGGCTGCCGATGATCGTGCTGCTGCTGGCGATGCCCGTGCCGGCGGACGGGCGGCTCCAGCCCGGCCCCTGGCTGTGGTGGCTGCTGCCTTGCGGCCTGCTCTCGATGCTGGGCTCGCTTTCCCTCTCCGCGCTGGCGTTGAGGCCCGGTGCCAGCGTGCGCGAGTGCCTGGCCGCGGGATTGAAGCGGATGCCGACGGCGATCGGGCTCGAGCTGCTCAACGCCGCGCTCCAGGCGGCGCTGGCGCTCCCGATCGCGCTCGCCGCGCTGGCGGAGGGCAGCGCGGGCGGTGAGCCCGGGGCGGCCTCGCTGATCGCCAACCTCGCCGGCCTCGCCTTTATCATCTGGCTTTATGTCCGGGTGCTGCCGATCTGGGCGCTGTTATCCGAGCGGTCCATGACGCCGTTCGACGCGCTGCGCGGCAGCTTCCGGGCGACGCGCGGGCGTTACGGCCAGCTTCTGCTGCTCCGGATCGTGGGCGCGATCGCGGGTTTCATCGCGCTGATGGTGCTGGTGCTGCCGATCGACGCTTTGTTCGCGCTGCTCGGGCGACTGCCGGGCCTGTCCGGCGTCGCCAACCTGCTCGGCTTCATCGCGACGGGCGCGGTGGTGGCGGCGCTGATGGCGATCTGGACGGTCTATGTCGCGCGGCTCTATCGTCGGCTGGAAGGATCGATCAGCGGCACATGAGGCGCGGCCTCGCGCGGCAGCAGGCCGGCGAGGCGGGGATCGGCGAACGTCTCGACCGCGCGCGCGAACGGCTCGAACCCTTGCGCGCGATAGAAGCCGAGCGCGCTCGGGTGATCGAGCGTGCAGGTGTGCACCCATACCCGCGCGACTCCCGGCCGCCAGGCGAGGTTCAGCGTGTGCGCCATCAGCCAGCGCCCCTCGCCCTGGCCGGTGAGCGCGGGGACAAGGCCGAGGAAAGCGATCTCGCACGTCGCCTGCTCGCGGAAATCGAGCTCCAGCATGCCGAGCTCCACCCCGCGCGCGTCGGTGACGGCGAAAATCTCCACCGCGCGATCATGGATGATCCGGACGAGCGCCGCATCGTCCATCACCAGCCGCGAGAACCACAGCCACGGCTCGCCGACGCGCCGGAACAGCGCGCGATATTTCTCCGGCGAAGGGTCGCGCCAGCGATCGAGGCGCAGGCGGGAGGGCGGCAACGGCTTCGGCGCCGGCCGCTCGCGCATCTGGAGCGAGGTGACGATGGTGGCCACCTGCCCGTCGGGGATGCGGGTCAAAGACATGGGCTGGCACCTATACTCCGCTCGTCCTGAGCGCAGTCGAAGGCTGTGCCCCAGGCGAGATGCCCAGAGCACGCATTTCGACTACGCTCAGTGCGAACGGATTCCGGTCCTTCCGCAGTATCACTCCCATATCGCCCTCGGGGGCAGGCTCATCAGGATCGCGCCGATATTGCCGCCGGTCTTGAGGCCGAACAATGTGCCGCGGTCATAGACCAGGTTGAACTCGGCGTAGCGCCCGCGCCAGGCGAGCATCCGGCGCTCCTCCTCGGGCGTGAAGGGCGTGTCGCGGCGGCGGCGGACGATGCGGGGATAGACCTCCAGAAACGCCTCGCCCACGGCGCGGGTGAAGGCGAAGGCGGGGCCGAACGCCGCGCCTTCCGCATCGAGATGATCGTAGAAGATGCCGCCCACGCCCCGCTCGACGCCGCGATGGGGGATGAAGAAATATTCCTCCGCCCATTTCGAGAAGCGCGGATAATCGCCCACCGGCGCATGCGCCTCGCAGGCCGTGCGCAACGCGGCGTGGAACTCGGCGGTGTCCTCCGCATAAGGGATCGGCGGGTTGAGATCCGCGCCGCCGCCGAACCAGCGCTTCGTCGTGGCGAGGAAGCGCGTGTTCATGTGGACGGCGGGCACATGCGGATTGGCCATGTGCGCGACCAGGCTGATGCCGGTGGCGAAGAAGCGCGGATCCTCTCCCGCGCCGTGGATGCTTTGGGCGAACTCGGGCGAGAAGGCGCCGCCCACGGTCGAGACGTTGACCCCCACTTTCTCGAACACGCGGCCCTTCATCACCCCGCGCACCCCGCCGCCGCCGGGCGCACCGCTCGCGTCCGTGCGGTCCCACGGCGTGAAGGCGAAGGCGGCGTCCGATCCCGCCTCGCGCTCGATCGCCTCGAAGGCGGCGCAGATGCGGTCGCGAAGGCTTTCGAACCAATCGCGCGCGGCCTGCTGCTCGGGATCGAGCGGGCTCATGCCGGCCATCCTCCGGTCTGGCGCAGCGCTTCGCCCAGCCCCAGCGCGCAGGCGACCGCGAGATTGAGCGATCGCTCGCCCGGCCGCATCGGCACGCAGATCCGTGCATCGGCGGCTTCGTGGACTCCGTCGGGAACGCCCGCGCTTTCCGATCCGAACAGCAGCACGTCCTCCTCTTCGAAGCGCGTATCGGGCAGGCGCGCCGCGCCTTTGGTGGTGAACAGCATCAGCCGCGCGCCCGCGTTCGCGGCGCGGAACGCCGACCAGTCGGCGTGGCGTGAGACCGCCGCCCGCCCGGCATAATCCATGCCCGCGCGCGCCAGCGCCCGATCGGAGAAGGGGAAGCCGCACGGCTCGATGATGTCGACGGGTACGTCCAGGCACGCGGCGAGGCGGAGGATCGTGCCGACATTGCCGGCGATCTCGGGCTGGTGGAGCGCGATGCGCATGGGCGTGCGCTAGGCCAAAGCCCGCTGGTTTCGCAAGCGCGACAAATTGGAGGTTGGCAAAGCGCGCGAACGGACGCTATCACGCCGCGGGGGCCGTCCCGGGGGAAACGGGGGCTCTCCAGCGGACCGGGGCGAAATCGGCGGAGAACCGACACTTCCCGGGGCGCAAGACCGAATAGTCTGCCGAGGGTGAGTGAATGGCGACGCTTGAAATGACCGACGACCCCAACCAGCGGCCGCCCGTGATCGGCGGCCCCGACGAGGAAGGGCAGGGGCCCCGGCGGCGTGATTTTCTCAATATCGCGGCGGTGAGCTTCGCGGGCGTGGGCGCGGCGATCACGCTGGTCCCGCTGATCAGCCAGATGAACCCGTCGGCGGACGTGCTGGCGCTCGCCTCGATCGAGGTGGACATCTCCAAGATCGCGGCCGGATCGGGCATCAAGGTCGCCTGGCGCAAGCAGCCCGTATTCGTCCGCAATCTCACCCCCAAGGAGATAGCCGAGGCCGACGCGGTGCCGCTCTCGGTGCTCCGCGATCCGCAGACGCTGGAGGAACGCACCAAGCCCGGCCACAAGAACTGGCTCATCACCATGGCGGTCTGCACCCATCTAGGCTGCGTGCCGCTCGGCATCACCGACAGCGAGAATCGCGGCGCTTACGGCGGCTATTTCTGCCCGTGCCACGGCTCGCAATATGATACCGCCGCGCGCATCCGGCAGGGGCCGGCTCCGCTGAACCTCCAGGTTCCGGACTACAGCTTCAAGTCCGCCACCACTGTCCAGATCGGTTGAGGTAATTAGACGATGAGCTTCCCCTGGGCCGAGCATTATACGCCGAAGCACCCCTTCATGCGCTGGATCGACGAGAAGCTGCCGCTTCCGCGTCTGGTCTACAACGCGGTCGGCGCGGGCTATCCGGTGCCGCGCAACCTCAACTATTTCTGGAACTTCGGCGTGCTCGCCGGCGTCGCGCTGGCGATCCAGATCATCACCGGCATCATCCTGGCGATGCACTACGCGCCCGACGCGACCTATGCGTTCGATTCGGTCGAGCACATCATGCGCGACGTCAATTCGGGCTGGATGCTGCGCTACATGCACATGACCGGCGCGAGCTTCTTCTTCATCGTCGTTTATATCCACATCTTCCGCGGCCTGTTTTACGGATCCTACAAGGCGCCGCGCGAGATGGTGTGGCTCCTGGGCGTCGTCATCTTCCTGCTGATGATGGCCACCGCCTTCATGGGCTATGTGCTTCCCTGGGGGCAGATGAGCTACTGGGGCGCGCAGGTCATCACCAACTTCTTCTCGGCGATTCCCATCATCGGGGAGCCGATCCGGGTGTGGCTGCTCGGCGGCTTCGCGCCCGATCAGGCGGCGCTCAACCGCTTCTTCTCGCTCCATTATCTGCTGCCGTTCGTGATCCTGGGCTGCGTCATCCTGCACATCTGGGCGCTGCACATCCCGGGCTCCAACAACCCGACCGGCGTGGACGTGAAGGGCCCGCAGGACACCGTGCCCTTCCACCCCTATTACACCGCGAAGGACGGCTTCGGCCTCGGCGTGTTCCTGATCTGCTTCGCGATCGTGGTGTTCTTCGCCCCCAATTATCTGGGGGATCCCAACAACTATATCCCGGCGAACAACCTCGCCACGCCCGCGCATATCGAGCCGGAATGGTATTTCTGGCCCTTCTACGCGATCCTGCGCGCCTTCACCGTCAATTTCCTGTGGATCCCGGCGAAGCTGTGGGGCGTGACGGCGATGTTCTCCTCGATTCTGGTGCTGTTCTTCCTGCCCTGGATCGATCGCTCGCCGATCCGTTCGGGCAATTACCGGCCCGCCTACCGCATCGCCTTCTGGGTGTTCGTGGTCGATGTGCTGATCCTCGGCTGGATCGGCGCGAGCCCGGCGGTCGAGCCTTATGTCCGCATCGGCCAGTTCGCCGCGGCTTATTATTTCGCGCACTTCCTGATCATCATCCCGCTGATCGCGAAGTTCGAAAAGCCGCTGCCGCTGCCCACTTCGATCACCGAATCGGTCCTGCACGGCGAAGAGGCGGAAGCCGCGCCGGTCGGCCTTTCGGCAGCCTGAGCTTCGGGGAGAGATACGGCCCATGCTTCGCTTCTTCGCGCCCTTCATCGCCCCGATCATCGGCATCGCGTTCGTTCTCGCGCTGCTCATTGCCGCGTTCATGCCGCGCCAGCCCGCCACCAAGCTCGCCAGCGATGTCTTCCATCTGGAGCCGCGCTCGATCCATTACAGCTTCGACGGCCCCTTCGGCCGTTATGACAATGAGCAGCTCCAGCGCGGCTTCCAGGTGTACAAGGAGGTCTGCTCCGCCTGCCACTCAATGAAGCTGCTGTCATTCCGCGATCTCCAGCAGATCGGCTTCTCCAAGCCCGAGGTGAAGGCGATCGCCGCCAACTGGCAGGTCGATCAGCCGACCATCAATCCGGACACCGGCGAGCCCGCCACCCGCAAGAACCTGCCCTCGGATCATTTCCCGAGCCCCTACGCGAACGACACCGCCGCGCGCGCGGCCAATGACAATGCGCTGCCGCCGGACATGTCGACGCTCGCCAAGTCGCGCGAGGGCGGGGCCGCCTACATCGCCTCGCTCGTCACGGGCTTCCAGAAGCAGCCGGCCGCGCTCCTCAAGGAGTTCCCGGATTCCAAGACGCCGCCGGGCCTCTATTACAATCCCTACTTCCCCAATCTGAACATCCACATGCCGCCGCCGCTCACCGCCGACGGGCAGGTGACCTATGCGGACGGCGTCAAGGCGACCCGCGAGCAGATGGCGGAGGATGTGTCCGCCTTCCTGATGTGGGCGTCCGAGCCCAAGCTCGACAACCGCAAGCGCACCGGCGTTTCGGTGGTGCTCTATCTGCTGATCGCCACCATCCTCGCCTACGGCGCCTACCGGAACATCTGGCGCGACAAGAAGCATTGAGGGATTTTCGAGGGAGGCGAAACGGCATCTCGTCTCCCCTGTCATCCCGGACTTGATCCGGGATCCATTCAGCGCTCCATCTGATTGACGGGAGTGGCGTCGAATGGATCCTGACTTTCGTCAGGATGACGATGATGACTGACAATGCCGATCTCGCCGCGCTGATCCGGACCATTCCGGATTTCCCCAAGCCCGGCATCCGGTTCCGCGACATCACCACCCTGCTGCTCGACGCCAAGGGCTATGCCGCCTCGGTCGCGCGGCTGGCGGCGTCCGCGCCGACGGACCTCGATCTCGTCGCGGGGATCGAGGCGCGCGGCTTCATCTTCTCCTCCGCCGTGGCGCATCTGCTAGGGCGCGGGCTGCTGCTGATCCGCAAGGACGGCAAGCTTCCGGGCAAGACGGTGGGCGTCGATTACGCGCTCGAATACGGGACCGATCGTGTCACCATGCATGAGGATGCTTGCGTGCCCGGGCAGAAGGTGTTGCTGGTCGATGATCTGATCGCCACCGGCGGCACCGCGCTCGCCGCCGTTCGCCTGCTCCGCCAAGCCGGGGCCGAGGTGGTCGGTGCGAGCTTCGTCATCGATCTCCCCGACCTCGGCGGCGCGGAAAAGCTGCGCGCGGAGGGTGTTCCAGTCGCCACGCTGGTCGGCTTCGAAGGGGATTAACGGGGCTCCGGATTTCCTCGCGCCGCGAATCGGGCTAGGGGCGGCGCATGAGTCTGACCCATCTCGGCCAATCCTCTCCGCAGCCGCAACGGCCGGAAGAGGCCACTCTCGATTATGTCCCCAATCCGCGCCCGGGGCGGCCCTATCTCATCCGCTTCACCGCGCCCGAGTTCACCTCGCTCTGTCCGGTGACGGGCCAGCCCGATTTCGCCCATCTGGTGATCGACTATGCTCCGGACGCGAGCATCGTCGAATCCAAGTCGCTCAAGCTGTTCCTGGGCTCATTCCGCAATCACGCCGCCTTTCACGAGGATTGCACCGTCGGCATCGCCGAGCGGCTGCTTTCCGAGATGAAGCCGCTGTGGCTGCGCATCGGAGGTTACTGGTACCCGCGCGGCGGCATGCCGATCGACGTCTTCTGGCAATCCGGCCCGCCGCCGGAGGGGCTGTGGCTGCCCGATCAGGGCGTTCCCTCCTATCGCGGGCGTGGTTGACCTACAGCAGCCGGATCTCCTTCAGCCGCTGGAACAGGAAATCGTGCGCGGTGATCGGCTGAGGGTAGAGGTCGGGGTGCTCCGCGTCGATGCAGGAGGGAAGCGTCTCGATGACGTAATCCGGCCGGAAGTGCAGGAAGAAGGGCATCGAATAGCGCGCCAGCCCGCGCCGCTCGGGCTTCGGGTTGGCGACGCGATGGGTGGTGGAGCGCAGCCGGTTGTTGGTTAGCCGCTGGAGCATGTCGCCGACATTGACGGCGAGCTCGCCCTCGCCCGGCGTCACCGACAGCCATTGGCCGTCGCGATCGAGGATCTCCAGCCCGGCTTCCTCGGCCCCCAGCAATAGCGTGATGGTGTTGATGTCCTCGTGCGCGCCGGCTCGGATCGAGGGGCCTTCGCCCTTCACCGGCGGATAATGGAGCAGGCGCAGCACGCTGTTACCGTCGCGAACCGTATCCACGAAGAAATCGGGCGCGAGTCCGAGATAGCGGGCGATCGCCTCCAGCAGCCGCGCGCCGGTCGCCTCGAAGGCGGCGTAGAGCGCGAGCAGGGTCTCGCGGAAATCGGCGAGCTCGGCCGGCCAGATATTGGGCGCCATCATCTCCGCGAAAGGATGGCCTTCGGGCAGCTCGCGGCCGACGTGCCAGAACTCCTTGAGGTCGACGGCGGTGGCGTCCTTGGCGGTTTCGATGCCGAACGGCGTATAGCCGCGGGCGCCGCCGGTGCCGGGCTTGTGATAGGCGCGCTTCGCCTCCTCCGGCAGTGCGAACAGCGCCCGGGATTGCGCCTCGGCGCGGGCGATCAGATCGGCCGGGATGCCGTGATCGGAGACGACGGCGAAGCCGTAGCGCTCGAATGAACCGCCCAGAGCCCGGGCGAAAGCCTCCCGATCCCGTTCGAAATCGGCGAGCGAGACGGAGGCGACGGCGGCGGGCGGCGCCACGCCCGCCCGATTATCCTGCATGATGGTGTCCATCGCGGCAGGAATAAGCCGCTGCCGAACGGAGGGAAAGGGCGATCATGATCCCGTGCTCCTGCGAAAGCAGGAGCCCAGGTTGGGAGCACGGACTTTGCGGCCCTGGATTCCTGCTTTCGCAGGAATACGGAAGGAAATGTTGCCCGGCCTCAGGCCCGGTTCGCGGCCTGCTCGATCCGGCGGATGCTTTCGTCCCAGGCGGCGAGGTTGCGGCGCGCCTCGGTGACGAAGGCCGAGCGGCGGATGCCGCCGAGGAATGCCCGCGCCACCATCCGGCCGGGTTGGCGCAGCGGGCGCTCGAACTGGACGAGCAGCACGATGCGGGTGCCGTCGGTGTCGTTCCACACCTCATGGGGGTGGGTGTCGTCGAACACCAGGGCCTCGCCCTCGCTCCAGCCGACAGTGCGCGCCCCCACCTCCATGCGCAGCTCGCCCTTTGGCACCTGCAGGCCCAGATGACAGGTGATGAGCCCCTTGGTGACGCCGCGATGGCGGGGGATGTGCGTGCCGGGCTTCAGGATCGAGAAGAAGCCGCTGTTCAGCCCCGGCACCTGGGCGAGCGCGGCGGCGGTGGCGGGGCAGCGCGCGATATTATCCTCGATCCGGCAGCCATAGCCGATCAGGAAGAAAGAGCGCCAATCGTCGCTGGTGGCGATGCGGGCATGATCGGGCGAGACCGCGGCCAGTGCCGGCACCGCATCGATGTTGCGGGTGACGGCCAGCGCCTCCTCCCGGATCGCCGGCCACGCCTCGCGCAGCGCCGCCGTCCACGCGAACAGCGCGGGATCGAGCACCTCGTCATTAGGCACCCGCGAGGATCGGGCGACCACCCGATCCACCCACCGGCGCAGCCGCTTGCCCGCGCGCAGGATGAAGGGCCGCCGTCGGGCGCGCGGCGGGGTGGCGGGAAGAGCCATGCCGTCAGCGGTCAATCTCCGCATGATCTCCTGCTCCTGGAAAGGGCTTGGCGATCCCTAAACGAGTATTGCGGGAGCCTGTTCCGTTTCCGAATGCAACCAGATCAGCCGCGCGGCCGCCGCAACGCCCGCGTGCGGTGCCAGACATAGAAGGCGATGGCGGCGACGATCGCGACGATCACCACCGCGTCGAGCTTGTGCAGGATCTGCCCCAGCCGGGGGTCGGTCCGCCAGGCGACGCCCAGCCGTTCGCCGATCAGCGCCAGCGCGAAACACCAGGGCCAGGAGCCGACGAAAGTGTAGATATGAAAACGGACCTGGTTCATCCGCGCCATGCCGGCGGGAAAGGCGATGAAGGATCGGATCACCGGCAGCAGCCGCCCGATCAGCACCGCCAGGCCCCCGAAACGGGCGAAGAAGCGCTCCGCATGGGCCAACTCGTCCTCGCCGATCAGAACCCATTTGCCCCAATGGAGGATGAAGGCGCGGCCGCCATATTTGCCCGCGAAATAGGCGGGAATCGAGCCCAGATTGCAGCCGACCGCTCCCGCCGTCGCCACCGCGAACAGCTCCATCCGCCCGGTCGAGACGAGATAGCCCGCGAACGGCATGATGATCTCGGAAGGGAGCGGGATGCACGCGCTCTCGATGCCCATCAGCAGCACGACGCCGCCATAGCCCATCGCCGAGATGACCGAGATGATCCAGGCGGCGACATGCGCCAGAAGGTCGTGCAGCATGGCCGCCGCCTTGGGGGAGCGCGCAGGCTTTGTCTAGGCGGGCGGCATTGGCGAAAGGATCATTATGATCCCGAGGAGGCCCCTACAAGATGTAGCGGCTGAGATCGGCGTCCTTCGCCACCCCGGCGAGCTGCGCGTCGACATAGGCCGCATCGACGGTGAGCGCCTGGCCGGAGCGATCCTCTGCATCGAAGCTCACCTCCTCCAGCAGCTTCTCCATCACCGTCTGGAGCCGCCGCGCGCCGATATTCTCGACGCTCTCGTTCACCTGCGCAGCGATGCGGGCGATGGCGCGGATGCCTTCGTCGGTGAAGTCGATCGTCACGCCCTCGGTGCCGATCAGCGCGCGATACTGCTCGGTCAGGCTGGCGCGCGTGTCGGTGAGGATGGCGACGAAATCCTCCTCGGTCAGCGCCTTCAGCTCCACCCGGATCGGCAGCCGCCCCTGCAGCTCGGGCAGCAGATCGGCGGGCTTGGCGACATGGAAGGCGCCGGAGGCGATGAACAGCACATGGTCCGTCTTCATCGGCCCATATTTGGTGGCGACGGTGGTGCCCTCGATCAGCGGCAGCAGATCGCGCTGCACCCCTTCGCGGCTGACCGAGCCGCCGCGCACGTCCGAGACGGCGATCTTGTCGATCTCGTCGAGGAAGACGATGCCGTTGGCCTCGGCGTCGGCGAGCGCGGCGCGGTTGAGATCGTCGGTATCGAGCCGTTTGTCGCTCTCCTCCTCGACCAGCTTGGCCCAGGCTTGCGCGACGGCGAGCTTGCGGCGCTTCAGCGGCTTGCCCTGCCCGAACGCCTTGCCCATCATCTCGGACAGATTGATCATGCCGACCTGCCCGCCCATGCCGGGGATCTCGAAGGGCGTCTGCGGCGTATCCTCCACCTCGATATCGACTTCCTTGTCGTCGAGCTGGCCGTCCCTGAAGCGCTGGGCGAAGGCCATGCGGGTCGCCTCCGAGGCGTCCTTGCCGACCAGCGCGTCGAGCAGGCGGGCGAGCGCCGCCTCCTCCGCCTTGTCCTTGACCGCGGCGCGGCGGCGCTCACGCTCCAGCCGGATCGCCTCCTCGACGAGATCGCGGGCGATCTGCTCGACGTCGCGGCCGACATAGCCGACCTCGGTGAACTTGGTCGCCTCCACCTTCACGAAGGGCGCGTCGGCGAGCTTCGCCAGCCGGCGGCTGATCTCCGTCTTGCCGCAGCCGGTGGGGCCGATCATCAGGATGTTCTTCGGCGAAACCTCGTCGCGCAGCTCGGGCGCGAGGCGCTGGCGGCGCCAGCGGTTGCGCATCGCCACCGCCACCGCGCGCTTGGCCTCGCGCTGGCCGATGATATGCTCGTCCAGCGCCTTGACGATGGCTTTGGGGGTAAGGGCGTCGTTCATTAGGTCAATCCAGAAAAACCGTTCGTCCCGAGCGAAGTCGAGGGACGTGAAGCTGGGCGAAACGTGTCTCGACCGCCTCGACAAGCTCGGGGCAGGCTTCGCTCGACACGAACGAGGATCAGGAGGTGCTGTCCAGCATCTCCACCGTCAGCCGGTCGTTGGTGAAGACGCAGACCTCCGCCGCGATGGTCATCGCCTTGCGGCAGATCGTCTCGGCGTCCGCCTCATAATCGGCGAGCGCGCGGGCGGCGGAAAGGGCGTAGTTGCCGCCCGATCCGATCGCGGCGATGCCGTTCTCGGGCTCCAGCACGTCGCCGTTGCCGGTGAGGATCAGGGTCACGTCCTTGTCGGCGACGATCATCAGCGCCTCGAGGTTGCGCAGATATTTATCGGTCCGCCAATCCTTCGCCAGCTCCACCGCGGCGCGCAGGAGCTGGCCGGAATGGCGCTCCAGCTTGGCTTCCAGCCGCTCGAACAGGGTGAAGGCGTCCGCGGTCGCGCCCGCGAAGCCGCCGATCACCGAACCGTCGTGAAGGGTGCGCACCTTGCGGGCGTTGGGCTTCATCACCGTATTGCCCATGCTGACCTGTCCGTCTCCGGCAATCACCACCTTGCCGCCGCGCCGCACCGAAAGGATGGTGGTGCCGTGCCAGCCGATCTTGTCCTCGCTCATTCCCGTCCCGCTCATGTTGGAAGACTGCGATATGGGATCACTCGCCCGCCCTGCAAACCCGCTTTTCGTGTTGCTTCGGTCCAAGCACGATTTCCCCCCGATCCGGCTCGAGCCTGTCTGCTCAATCGACCAGATCCCGCGCTTCCCAAACCGCCGCGAAGCCGAGCAGGCCGAGCGCGGCGAACAGGCCGGGCAGGCCCCAGCCGAGCGCGATCGGCACGGCGGAAAGCAGGCTGATCGCCACCATCGCCAGCGCGTTGGCGACATTGTTGGCCGCCACGTCCCGCGCCCGCGCCGCCGGCTCGCCCAAGGTCTGGAGCAGCGCGTAGAGCGGCACGATATAGACCCCGCCCGCGATCGCCAGCGCGACGAGATCGAGGCACAGCGCCCAGGCCCAGGGGCGGGCGAGAAAAGCGGCGAGGCCGGTCGGCGGACCGATGGCCGCGGGCATCGTCGCGCCGAGCGCGAGACCCAGCGTCAGCAGCGCGATGGCGAAGGCGGCGGGAAGAGCCGGGCGGCCGGTCACGCGCCCGTGCATCAGCCTGCCCGCGAGCAGGGAGCCGATCGCCACGCCCACCGAGAAGAGCGCGAGGAAGAAGGCCGCGACCTGCGGCCGGGCGTTCAGCCCCGCCACCAGCGGCACGAACTGCTGGGTCAGCACCGCGCCCAGCGAGAAGAACCAGCTTATGCCGACGATCGTGCGGAGCATCGCCGGGCTCGATCCGGCATGACGCAGGATGGCGATGGTGCCGCGCGCGATGTTCCAGTCGACCGGCGGCGGCGCGCCCTCGGACGGCGCGGGCGGGATGAAGCGGCTGGCGATGACGCCCGCCAGCGCTACGCCCATCAGCACCGCCCCGGCCGCGCCCGCCGGCAGCAGCCCGCCGCCGATCTGCCCCAGCAGGATGGCGAGGAAGGTGGCGGCCTCGACCATGCCGGTGCCCGTCGCCAGCTCGTCCGCCGAGAGGTGCTGGGGCAGGATGGCGTATTTTACGGGTCCGAACAGGGTGGAATGCGCGCCCATCGCGAACAGGACGAGATAGAGCAAGGGCAGCAAGGCGGCGGCGAGACCCACAAGCCCCACGGCCATGATCGCCACCTCCGCCAGCTTCACCCAGCGCGCGATCCGCGCCTTGTCGATCCGGTCGGCGAGCTGGCCCGAAAGGCTGGAGAAGAGGAAGAAGGGCAGGATGAACACCCCGCCCGCCGCCGTCGCCGCGAGCGCGTTCGCCTGCGGATCGCCCTTGAGCACGCGGAAGGCGATCAGGAACAGCATGGCGGAGCGGAACAGATTGTCGTTGAACGCGCCGAGAAACTGCGTCGCGAACAGCGGCCAGAAACGGCGCGAGGCGAGGAGGGCGCGGCGGGAGGTCATAGCCCTGGCTTTGTCTCAATTCCCCGTTCGTGCTGAGCGAAGCCGAAGCACGTGCGCGAAGCGATTCACCCAGTTCACGTCCTTCGACTTCGCTCAGGACGAACGGGAGTAAAAACCGGAGTCAAATCTCGCCGAACAGTTCGCGCTGCGAGCGTTCGAGCTCGTCGGCGTAGCGTTTGCGGACATGGGCTTCGGTCAGCATGCCGAGGATCTCGCCCTCGGGGGTGGCGACGGTGATGTCGTCGACGCCCAGCCGCTCGAAGGTGCGCATCACGGTGGCGACGTCGCGATCGGGGGTGAGCGTCTCGTCCGGGCGGCGGGCGAGCTCGGCAATCACCTCGTCCGTCTTCACCCCGTCGGCGAAGACCTCGGTGGTGCGCACCGTGCCGGCGTAGTGGTTGTCGTCGTCGGTCAGCACCACGCGGCTGGTCGAGCCCAGCGGGAAGCGGCGGCGGAACTCCTCCACGGTGATCGTCGAAGGGGCGGTGACGGGGGCCTTGCGCATCATCCGCCCGGCGGTGAGCTGTTTCACCCAGCCGATGTCGCGCGCCGAGCGGATCACCTCGCCGCGCAGGTGGAAGCGCCAGGTGGAGAAGCTGTAGCCGAACAGCTCGCGCACCACCGCGCTCGCGATCAGCGAGGAGGTGAGCACGATCGCGGTCAGCGCGAAATCCCGCGTCGCCTCCAGCACCAGGAAGCTCATCGTCATCGGCCCGCCGATCACCGCGACGGCCAGCGCCGCCATGCCGACCAATGCCGCGTCCTGCGTCCAGAGATGCTGGCCGGGCAACAGCATCTCCACCACGTCGGCGTAGATGCGGCCCAGCAGCACGCCCAGGAACAGCGAGGCGAAGAACAAGCCCCCGCGGAAGCCGAAACCGAGCGAGATGCAGGAGGCCAGCATCTTGAGCCCGAAGGTGGCGCAGAGCGCCGCCAGCGTGATGTCTCCGGCGAGATCGATATGCAGCGCGCCGTGCCCGCCCGAGAGCACTGCCGGCGAGAGCCAGGCGAGCGGCATCAGCAACGCTCCGCCGATCACCGGGCGGACGGGAGGCGGCAGGTGGAGCTTGCGTACGCCCGTTTCGATCAGCGCGACCGCGCGCATCAGGATGATGCCTACGAAGGCGCACACCACGCCGATGCCGGTGAAGGCGAGATAATCGAGGTTGCGGGTGACGCCGGTGGTCTCGACCGCGATCAGATAGGGAATGGAGCCCAGCGTCCGCGCCGTCGCCACGCCCGCGATCGCGGCGGCCGCCACGGGCGCGATGGCCGCAGGCGTATAGGCGCCGATCACGATCTCGAAGGCGTAGAAGGCGCCGGTCAAGGGCGCGCCGAACGCCGCCCCCAGGGCCGCGCCCGCGCCCGCGCCGACCAGGATGCGCAGATCGGCGCGGCGCAGCGCCAGCCAGCGGCCGATCACCGAGGCGACGCCGCCGCCGATCTGGGCATAGGCCGCCTCCAGCCCCACCGACGCGCCGAAGCCGTTGGATACGAAGGTCTGCGCGGTGACGGTCGCGCTGTCGCGGAAGGGCACGTTGCCGCCGTGGAGCGCGTTCGCCTCCACCACGTCGATCGGCGTGCGCCGCCGCCAGCGTTCGAGCAGGATATGGAACAGCCCCAGCACCGCGCCGCCGGCGGGCAGCGCCAGCAGCCGCCAGGGGGTGATGAGCGGAGCCTCGCTCAGCCTCAGCTCGCCGGGAAGATCGTAGAGCAGCCGCTGGAGCGCATGCGCGACGAGGCTGAGCGACACCGCCAGCGCGCCCCCCGCCGCGCCCACTGCGACCGCGAGCAGAATGAAGATAGCCTCGCTCTGGCGGAGCCTGCGCCTGAGCGCGAGCGCCTGTCGAAGCCCCTTCCTGAACAGCAAGCCACGCCTCCCCGCCCGATGGCCTGCGGTTTAGCATGCGGGCCACGGCTGTCACCCCCGGAGGCACGATGAGAGCTTCCCGATTTGTCGCTCAGATCGTGATGATGCGCCTTGAAAAGCGGAGCCTGCGGAACTCCTTGATATTTTGATGGAGAAGCGGCGGATCTCGTATGCTTCGCCCGTCGATGCCCCTCTATGAGACCCTGTTCTAAATCCGGATGCCCAAGGCTGATCGACAAGGAACTGATCGCCAACTAGCCTCCCTCTCATGGGGGTGGGCATGGCAGGGGGCGCGGCCGAACTGATCTTCGGCGTGGCGGCGCGGGAGCTCGCGCTGTTCGCCGCGGTCGGTTTTCTGATCGGCGGGATCGATGATCTCATCATCGATCTGATCTGGCTGATCCGTTCGGCCTGGCGCGCCTGCACCGTTTACCGAAAGCATCCCCGCGCCGACGCGGCGAACCTCGCCCCGCCGGCGAGGCCTGGCCGCATCGCGATCTTCGTGCCCGCCTGGCGGGAAGAGGCGGTGATCGGCGCGATGATCCGCACCGCGCTGGCCTCGATCCACCATCCGGACTGGCGGCTCTATGTCGGCTGCTATCCCAACGATCCCGGCACGATCGCCGCCGTCCGCGCCGCCGGCGACGATCCGCGCGTTCGGCTCGTCATCGGCGATGCGGACGGGCCCACCACCAAGGCCGGTTGCCTCAACTGGCTGTGGCGCGCTCTGATCGAGGACGAGGCGGCGGAAGCCATGCGATTCAAGGCGGTGGTGCTCCACGATGCCGAGGATGTCGTCCATCGCGACGAGCTTGCCGTTCACGACTCGCTGATCGAGCGGTTCGATCTGGTCCAGCTTCCGGTGCTGCCGGTGGCGGTGCGCGGACATGGCGCATGGGGGGCGCTGATTTCCGGCCATTATTGCGGCGAGTTCGCCGAAGCCCACGCCAAGCAGGTGGTGGTGCGTGAGGCGATGGGCGCGGCGGTCCCGTCCGCCGGCGTGGGCTGCGCCATCGCGCGGGACATGCTGGGCCGCCTCGCCGGCCCGGCGAGGGCGCCGTTCGATCCCGACAGCCTGACCGAAGATTATGAGCTCGGACTGCACATCGGCATGGCGGGAGGCCGCGGCGTATTCGTGCGGGTGCGGGCGGCCGAAGGCGAGGAGATCGTCGCGGTCCGATCCTGCTTCCCGCACGGCTTGGGCGCTTCCCTGCTCCAGAAGGCGCGCTGGGTGACGGGCATCGCGCTCGCCGGATGGGATCGGCTGGGCTGGGACGGCGGCCTCGCCGAACGCTGGATGCGGTTGCATGATCGCCGCTCGCTGGTCGCCGCGCTGGTGCTGGTGGCCGGCTATGGCGCGCTCTTCGCCTGGGGAATCGCGGCGGCCCTGTCGGGGATAACGGGCAGGGAGATGATCGCCATCGCGCTGCCAGGCTGGCTGGTGGCCGCCAATCTGGCGATCCTGGTCTGGCGGGTGGGGATGCGGTGCGGCTTCACCCTGCGCGCCTATGGCTGGCGCATGGCGACGCTGACGCCGCTTCACATGTTCATCGGCAATCTGGTGGCGATCGGCGCGGCGATGCGCGCCTTCGGGTTGTATGTCGGCCTGCTGAGGCACGGCCGCTTGCGATGGGACAAGACGGCCCATGTCTTTCCGTCCATGCCGTGCGAGAGCGTTGAGTGAGCACGAGCCGCTACGCCGCCGCGCCGATCCGCTTCCTGCTGGCGGTGGTCGGGATATGGGTCGCCGGGCGCGGCGCGATGCTGGCGGTGTGGAACATGCCCTCGCCGCCAAAGCCGGGACCGTCGCCATGGTCATGGGGCTCCGTGGGGCCGACACTCTTTCAACCCCGTGCGACGCCAGCGCAGTCGGCGGAGACTAACGCAGGGAAACCGCTGCCATCGATACAGTCGCCCAAGCCGTTCTTCGCGCAGGCCCGCTTTCACGACGAGCTCGCGCGCTTCGATCCGGGAAAGGCGGCGGGCGTCGACACGCCCGCACGATCTGCGGTCGCGCCGGAACCGGCGATCCTATTGCCCGATCCGCTTGCCCCGCCCTCGCCGCCCGATCGCTGGTCCGGCTCCGCATGGCTGTTCGCGCGCGGGGAGGGCGAGCGCGGTCTCGCGCCGAACGGAAGGATCGGCGGCAGCCAGACGGGCGTGCGAATTCTTTACCGGCTTGATGACGCCGGCCGGCTCGCCGCCTCGGCGCGTCTGTCGCGGAGCCTTGCCGGTCCACGACAGACGGAGGCGGCGTTCGGGTTGGATTGGAAGCCGATAGGCGCGATCCCTTTCCATCTCACGATCGAGCGGCGGATCGCCATCGATCGAGGAGGCCGAAACGCCTGGGCCCTGGGCATCGCGGGCGGCGTGGACGCCATGCCGCTCGGCCATGCACTCCGGCTGGACGCCTATGCGCAAGCGGGGGCGGTCGGTGCGCGCCGCCGCGATCTCTATGTGGACGGAGCGGCGCGCGTCGCGCGCGGCTTCGATCTCGGCGAGGGCCGCTCGCTCGCGATCGGGGGAGGCCTGTTCGGCGCGGCCCAGCCCGGGGTCGCACGGCTCGATACAGGGCCGGGGGTGGTGCTGCGGATGCCAATCATGGGCCGCACGATCGCGATCGCGCTCGACTGGCGCGAGCGGATCGCCGGTTCGGCCCGCCCCGGCTCCGGCCCGGCCTTCACGCTCGGGGCCGATTTCTGACGTCCGACAAATTGTTTACATATTGCCGATAGCGTCGCCCGCGAGACCGATGAGGAGCCTCGCGTGGATGTGATGGAGTGGAACGGCCGGCCGGGTAGCGCCGGTCAGAGCGAAGCGGCCGAGATCGGCCGGGTGGTCGAGGTGGCCGGCGGCAGCGCGCGCGTGATCCTCGATTCGCCCGCGCTTCAGCGGCTCCACGCCAACGCCGAGGGGGGCGGCGTCGCGCTCGCCGGCGAGGTCGGCTCCCTGATCAAGATGAAGCTCGATCGGCTGTGGCTGGTCGCCGCCGTCCGTTCGCTCCGGCTCGAAGGCGTGGAGGGCGACATGGTCGCCGCCGAGGTCGATTTCCTCGGTGAGGGGCGGCAATGCCCCGAAACCGGCCATCTGCTCGGCTTCCGGCGCGGCGTGACGCGCTATCCGCTCCCCGGCTGCCGGGTCTTCGCCGCCGACGAGCACGACATGAGCCAGGTCTTCGCCGCCGAGGAACGCGCGCATATCGAGATCGGCACGGTCTATCCCACCAGCGACGTGCGCGGCGCGCTCTATATCGACGCGCTGCTCGGCCGTCATTTCGCGCTGGTCGGCTCCACCGGCACCGGGAAATCGACCAGCCTCGCGCTGATCCTCCACCGCATCTGCGAGATGGCGCCGCAGGGCCATATCGTGATGATCGATCCGCACGGCGAATATCCCGCCGCCTTCGAAGGCTATGGCGAGCTGTTCGATGTCGAAAATCTGGCGGTTCCCTATTGGCTGATGAACTTCGAGGAGCATGCCGAGGTGCTCGTCACCTCCGAAGGCGCGGAGCGGCAGCGCGATCTCGACGTGCTCGCCAAGTGCCTGCTCGCCGCGCGCAGCAAGAGCCGCGCCGCCGAGGGCATGGCCAAGGTGACGGTGGACAGCCCGATTCCCTATCTCCTCTCCGATCTCGTCGCCTTCATCGTTGCCGAGATGGGCAAGCTCGATCGCGCCGGCGACACCGGGCCCTATATGCGGCTCAAGACCAAGATCGAGGAGATCCGCTCCGATCCCCGCTACGCCTTCATGTTCTCGGGCATGCTGGTGGGGGACACGATGGCGGCCACCTTGGCGCGGCTGTTCCGCCTGCCGACGATGGGCAAGCCCATCTCGATCATCGACGTGTCGGGCGTGCCCTCCGAGATCACCTCGGTGGTGGTCGCGCTGCTTTCGCGGCTGGTGTTCGATTACGCCATCTGGTCCCGCCACGAGACGCCGCGGCCGATCCTGCTCGTCTGTGAGGAGGCGCACCGCTACATCCCGTCCGAGCGCGTGGCCGGCAATTCGGCGGTGCGGCGCGTGCTGGAGCGTATCGCCAAGGAGGGCCGCAAATATGGCGTGTCGCTGGGCCTCGTGACGCAGCGCCCGTCGGACCTCGCCGAAGGCGTGCTCTCGCAATGCGGCACGATCATCGCGATGCGCCTCAACAACGAGCGCGACCAGGCGCATGTCCGCGCCGCCATGCCGGAAGGCGCGCGCGGCTTCATGGAGACGATCCCCGCGCTCCGCAACCGCCAGTGCGTGGTGTGCGGCGAGGGCGCCTCGATCCCGATGCGCATATCGCTCGATACGCTGGAGGAGAATAAGCGTCCGGCCTCCGGCGATCCGCTCTTCTCGGTGCTGTGGAAGGATTCGGGCGGCGAGGCGGAGATGATCGCGCGCGTGATCGGCCGCTGGCGTCGGCAGGGGCGCTGAGCCTTTAAAAGCCCCCAAGCGACAGCCGATTCGCAGGCTGCGACGGACGGAGGAGCGGCGCATCGTCGATCGCTTGCCTTCGCGCGCGTCCGCTCCCATCTTGGCCGTTGGAATGGCGGGCGTTCATGACCATCGGCTTGTCGCCGTGCTGGGGCCGACCAACACCGGCAAGACGCATCTGGCGATCGAGCGGATGTGCGGCCATTCCTCCGGCCTGATGGGTTTTCCGCTGCGCCTGCTGGCGCGCGAGGTCTATGACCGGGTGGTCGCGATCAAGGGCAGGGAGCAGGTCGCGCTGCTGACCGGCGAGGAGAAGATCCTGCCCGAGAAAGCGCGCTGGTTCCTCTGCACCGCCGAATCCATGCCGACGGACCGGGATTTAGCCTTCGTCGCGCTGGACGAGGCGCAACTGGGCGCGGACCCGGAGCGCGGCCATGTCTTCACCGATCGGCTGCTCCGCGCACGCGGGCGCGAGGAGACGATGATCCTCGGCTCCGAGACGCTGAAACCGATGCTGCGCGCGCTGACGCCGGATGCGGAGATCATCGCCCGGCCGCGCTTCTCCACCCTGAGCTATGCGGGCCCCAGGAAGCTCTCGCGCCTGCCCAAACGATCGGTGGTCGTCGCCTTCTCGGCCGAGGAGGTCTATGCCGTCGCCGAGATGTTGAGGCGTCTGCGCGGCGGCGCGGCGGTGGTGATGGGCGCGCTCTCCCCCCGCACCCGCAACGCGCAGGTGGCGATGTATCAGGCGGGCGAGGTCGATTATCTCGTCGCCACCGACGCGATCGGCATGGGCCTCAACATGGACGTGGCGCACGTCGCCTTCGCATCGCTCAGGAAGTTCGACGGCAAGCGTTCGCGCCGCCTCACCATCTCCGAGATGGCGCAGATCGCCGGCCGCGCCGGACGGCACCAGCGCGACGGCACCTTCGGCACGCTCGGCGGCGAAACCTCCGCCGCCGCCTTCGAGCCGGACGAGATCGAGGCGATCGAGAATCACCGCT
>Ga0164242_10000558_pt1 | contig 45034 bp, 44 predicted proteins | sample OricomgcompostMG_FD_108783 | JGI IMG/M metagenome (GOLD analysis project Ga0164242, IMG submission 108783) | Miracle-Growth compost microbial communities from Emeryville, California, USA - Original compost - Miracle growth compost (MG) ... | reverse complement strand
CCCCCCGTCCCGGAATCCGGAAGATGCCGCAGCAGGCGTTGCGCGATGCGGGCCGGCATTTTGTGCTCCATGATATGGCCGTGCAGTTCACGCTGGATTCTTTAGCCCTGGCAAGGGCTCAGATCATTTACCGGGAACGCAGTCCGGAATCCAACCGGGTGGGCACTGTTTCTTTCGACCAGATCAGCGGATTATTTCGACACCTGTCTAATGATTCCACCGTCCTGGCCACCGATCCCCATTGTACGGGAGACGTGGAAGCGCTATTTATGAACCGGGGAAAGATCAAGGTGCATTTTGATTTTAACCTGTGGGACCCTGCCGATGCATTTGCCTACTCGGGAAGCCTGGGGCCTATGAAGGCCAGTGTGCTCAATAGGGCCACCCGCTATCTGGGGTTGTTGACGATCCGTTCGGGGAATATTCACCGGCTTACTTTTGATTTTTCAGCGAACAAGCAGGCCAGCCGGGGACAGGTGGGCATGCGCTATGACGACCTGTCCATCAAAATTCTTTCGCTCGATGAGCTCAGTGGAAGGTTACGGAAAAAGGGGCTTGCCTCGCTGGTTGCCAATCTGTTGGTACTCAACAATAACAACATTACCGATACGGCGGCCCCCCGCAGTGCCCGCGTCACCTACGTGCGGGATCCTTATAAATCGGTGTTTAACCTGATGTGGAAGTCGTTGTTTACCGGGGTCAAACAAATCGTGGGCATGCAGGACGCTTCCCATGTCAAACAAGAACTTCAGCAGAATACCCTGATTCAGAAAATCCAGCAGAAAAAACAGCAGAACCAGCGGTAACCTTTCGGGGTGAACATGAATTTAATTACCTTTGCCGCCAGCAAACCGGCCATCTGATGAGGTGCTGCCGGTTTTGTTTTGGCTCCTCAGTGAAGCGCGTATGGATAACCTTCGTAATTTCTGCATTATTGCCCATATTGACCACGGTAAAAGTACGTTGGCAGATCGCTTGCTTGAATCCACCCATACGATATCCCATCGCGACATGATGGCTCAGGTGCTCGACAATATGGATCTGGAACGGGAAAAAGGCATTACCATCAAAAGCCATGCAATCCAGATGATCTATGCCCGGGAAGGGAAAGATTATATCCTTAATCTTATTGACACTCCGGGCCACGTGGACTTCTCCTATGAAGTTTCCCGGGCGCTGGCCGCCTGCGAAGGAGCGTTGTTGCTGGTCGACGCCACGCAGGGCATCCAGGCGCAGACGATTTCCAACCTCTACCTGGCCATTGAAAATGACCTGGAGATCATTCCGGTGATCAACAAAATCGACATGGAAGGAGCCCAGGTGGCCGAGACCAAGGACCAGATCATCGATTTACTGGGCTGTGCCGAAGAGGAAATCCTGCTGGCTTCCGGCCGTACAGGGGAAGGGGTATCTGCCGTACTGGAAGCGATCATACAGCGGATCCCGCCTCCCAATGGAGATCCGGATGAACCCCTGCAGGCGCTGATATTTGATAGTGTGTTTAATGCATTCCGGGGCGTCATTGCCTATTTCAGGATCTTTAACGGATCCATCCACAAGGGAGATAAGATCAAATTCGTCAATACCGGAAAAGTATACGATGCCGATGAAGTGGGGATTCTCCGGCTGAAGCCCGAGGCCCGGGACAAGATCGGAGCAGGTAATGTGGGTTATGTGATCACAGGCATTAAAAACGCCAAGGAGGTAAAAGTCGGAGATACAATTACCCTGGTGGATCGTCCTTGCAAAGAAGCTATCCAGGGTTTTTCTGAAGTCAAGCCTATGGTTTTTGCCGGGATTTTCCCGGTCAATACCGATGACTTCGAAGAACTTCGCGACTGCATGGAAAAGCTGCAACTCAATGATGCAGCGCTTATTTTCGAGCCGGAGACTTCCCAGGCCCTGGGCTTTGGATTCCGTTGCGGGTTCCTGGGGATGCTTCACATGGAAATTATTCAGGAAAGGCTGGAACGGGAATTTGATCAGACGGTGATCACCACCGTTCCCAATGTGAGTTTCAAGGCCTATACTTCCCGGGGCGAACTTAAGATCGTGAACAATCCGACGGAAATGCCTGACCCAAGCCGGCTGGATCATATTGAAGAGCCCTTTATTCGCGCCCAGATTATCACTTTGCCGGAGTACATCGGTGCGGTCATCACGCTGTGTCTGGGCAAACGCGGGATATTGAAGAACCAGAATTACCTGACCACCACGCGCGTGGAGCTTACCTTTGACATGCCGCTGGCCGAAATCGTCTTCGATTTTTATGACCGGCTTAAATCGCTCAGCCGGGGATATGCCTCTTTTGATTATGCACCGCTGGATTACCGTCCGTCGGATATCGCCAAAATGGATATCCTGCTCAATGGAGACAAGGTGGATGCCTTAAGCGCGCTTATCCATCGGAGCCGTGCGCAGGATTTCGGAAGAAAGCTTTGTATCAAACTCAAAGAATTGCTTCCCCGTCAACAATTCCAGATCGCCATCCAGGCGGCCATTGGCGCAAAGATCATTGCGCGGGAGACCATTTCTGCCATGCGCAAAGACGTAACGGCTAAATGTTACGGCGGAGACATCTCCCGGAAGCGCAAACTGTTGGAAAAGCAAAAAGAAGGGAAAAAGCGCATGCGCCAGATAGGAAATGTGGAAGTGCCTCAGGAAGCCTTCCTGGCGGTGTTGAAACTCGATGAGTGAAGGTTCACCCCGACCCGGGTGTGATTTCCGCGACGATCGGGTAATGATCGGACAGCACCTGATGAATGCAACGAAAGGACACTGTGTGCAGGGAAGGGGAAGTGAAGATATAATCAATCCGCAGGGTAGGAGAAATCCCCGAATAGGTTCTGCCCAATCCGAAACCCTTTTTCAGAAAAGCATCCTGCAAGTCTCCCCGTATTTTAAAATATGCGTAGGAGTTAGGCGTGTCATTGAAGTCTCCGCACAAGATTACCGGGTAAGGGGTCTTCTGTATTTCCTCATGCAAAGCCATCGCCTGCCCCTCCCTTTTCAAAAAGGCCTTACGCAATTTGCCCAATATGATCCGGGAGACTGCCAGGCCCGTATCCTCCTGCATTTTCACCCGCTCCAACCCGAGCAGGTCCTTGTGACTCAGATAAACTGATTGCAGGTGCAGGGTAAAGATGCGAAGCGTGTCGCCGGGTGCCTTGACAACGTCGGCCCATATGGCGCTTTCCTCAGAACTCTGTTCCAACAGCCGGATTTTGGCGGAGCGGATAATCGGATAACGGGAAAATAAGATCACACCCGAATGGTTGTTGGCATAGTTGTGGTCACTGCTGAAATAACGGTAGGGAAGTCCCATCTGCCGCGAAATATCAGCCTTGTTGTCAAAATCACTCGGGTTTTCCGAAGTATAGAATTCCTGCAGGCAAAGGATGTCGGGTCGCTGCTTGGCGATCAAATCCAGGATGCGGCCTCGCAAGGCTGCGTTTTCCGCGGGAGTCTGATCAAAATCTTTAAAATATCTTACGTTGTAACTCATGACGGTGAAAGCGCCGGTGGAGTCCGGCGAGGCCGTTGCGGCTCCCGGATGGAAAGCAAACAGCGCAGATACCGATTTCCAACCCAGCAGGATGGCCCCGAGCGAGAGCATGCTGTAGCGGGGTTTAAAAAATAGCCAGAACAGAAGAAACCCCAGAGTTATCAGCAAAATATAAGGGAAAGCAAGTCCGAGAATGCTGATCGGCCAGAACCGGGAAGGACTGACATAAGGGACCAGACAGGCGGCCAGAAAAGCCAGCACGGTAAGGCCATTGACGACAAACAGCAATTTTTTGGTGAGTAGCCGTAAAAAACCCACGAAAGCAGTGCATTGATGAAAAGCTAAAATAAGATCATTTCCCACAAGGGACAAACCTGCCTATGGGGGAAGGGAGGCTAATTTCCTTTTTCCTGCTGACTGGCACGGATCAATATGTCTTTTTCCTCCTGGGTGAGGGAATGGTAGCCGGAGCGATTGATCTTATCCAACAGGTCGTCTACTTTGCTTTCCGCTACCGGGCCAATCCGTTTATACGGAGGGTCAAGACGATGGGTTTTTTTGCGCCGCTTTTCGGAACGTTTCACCCGTACCGGCCTTAATGTGTCATCCGGAGGATCGAACAGGTGGCCTGCCCGAAACAAAAGCCGGTTAAGTCCTCCGCCGGGATCATATCCGTTTTTCAATCGCAAGGCGAACACCGCGCCGAGTATGGCACCTCCCGTCTGGGCAGCAATATAACCGTAGGGCTCACCGCCCTGTTGTCCCAAAAGGCTGATGCCGATGTACACAATGGCAATCACATACACCGGGATCCCTCCGCCCAGTAGCGGAAATACCCGGTAGTTAGGGGAGAGCACGGTAACGCAAATGATGATGGCAATGACACTGGCAGCCGCACCGACGTTGACTGAATTGGCCAGTGATTGTACCTCCCGCAATTCCGGGATACAGCTAAAGGCCAGTACGAACGTCAGAGCGCCGGCCAGGCCCCCATACAGGTAAACCGGCACCACATGACGGTATCCGGAGAGCCCCTGCAACAGTTCTCCGAACCACCAGAGCCAGATCATCGAACCCAGCAGGTGCCAGAAGCTGATGTGGACAAACATGAAAGTGAGGATGGTCCACGGCCGCGTAAGTATGGTAGCGGGTTGTGCGGAAAGCACCGCCCAGGGTACTATTTGGGAAGTAAATAGTTCTTTAGGCTGGCCGGTAAGCAGATAAACGACCTTGGTAAAGAGCAAGGCGGCAAACACCACAAGGTTGATCAGAATGAGTCTGACCACCATGTTATGGTTATCTCCTAATGAAAATTTAAGCAGTGGACGAGATCGTTCCGTTAAAATGCCCATAATGCAAGCTTAATCAAATCCCATACCTAAATTTAACAAAAAAAAGCTTTTTCGGTTGAACTATTCAATAGCGCCCGGTACCTATGCCTCTGCGCTGCCATATTTTCATCATGATAAATCCGAAAAGCGCACCACCCAGATGGGCAAAATGAGCCACGTTGTCTCCAGGATTATTTTGCAGGCCGGTCCAGAGTTCGACCACGATGTATCCGATGACGAACCATTTCGCCTTGATGGGTACAAAGAAATAAAGGTACAGCAGGCTGTTGGGAAACATCATGCCGAAGGCGACCAATACCCCGAAAATGGCTCCGGAGGCTCCCAGTACCGGTTCTGCCAAAAAACCGGCCAGGGCGCGTTGTCCCGTGTTATAAAGACGAACCGGGTCCAGGCCAATCCCGTAGCCCACCGAGGCTGCACCGGGCAGATGGTGAAACTGGATGGTCTGAACCACCAGGAAACACAAGGCAGCTCCCAGGCCGCACACCATGTAGAACGTCAAAAAGCGTTTTGGCCCCCAGACGTTTTCCAGAATGCTGCCGAACATCCAGAGCACGAACATATTGATGGCAATATGCCAAACCCCCCCGTGCATAAACAGGTGGGTGACCAGCTGAAAGGATTTGAACCAGGAGGACTGCCAATAATGCAGGGCAAAAAGGTATTCTAGTGGATAATTAAACACCCGGGCGCTTACCAACTGGGCGAGAAAAACTAAAATACAAATGATGATGATGTTCTTTACAACAGTAGGTAATATGCTAAAACCACGCGGTCGGAATTCTGCCATAATTTTTTTTTACACGGTCATGGAATCATTTTCGGAAGATCCTCCATCCCCTTCCCAGGCAGGGGCTCCATAAGTACTCCTGGGCTTTTTTTCCAACAACACCACGTTCTCAATATGATGGGTGTGTGGAAACAGGTCCACCGGCTGGATACGCCTCACCACGTATTTTTCACTCAATCGTACCAGATCCCGCGCCTGGGTAGCGGGATTACAGCTTACATACACGATCCTCGGGGCTTCCATGGTGAGCAGAGTGGCCAGAAGTTTTTCGTGCATCCCCGCCCGTGGCGGGTCGGTAATCACTACATCGGCAGATCCGTGGTGATGAAAGAATTGCTCAGTACATACCTCAGAGACATCCCCTTCAAAAAATTCAGCATGGGTCACTCCGTTGATGGAGGCGTTTTCCCGGGCATGGTCCACTGCCTCGCCCACTTGTTCCACGCCAATCACTTTGCCGGCCTCCGCCGAGACAAAGATACCGATACTTCCTGTGCCGCAATATAGGTCATATACCGTTTCGGTGCCAGTCAATCCTGCAAAATTACGTACCACCTGGTATAATTGTTCGGCCTGGGCGGTGTTGGTCTGGAAAAAAGATTTGGGACCTATTTTGAACGAATACGCTCCCAGCCTTTCCATGATATACCCCTTGCCGTAATACACGACCGGCTCCAGGTCTGCAATGCTGTCATTTTTCTTGGGATTGATGGTGAAAAGCAGGGTGGTGATTGCAGGTACTTTCGCCAACAGATGGTCCAGCAAAGCCTTGCGGGCCGTTTCGTCGTCCTGGCGGATGCAAAGATTGACCATCACTTCCCCTGTGGAGGATGTCCGGATGATCAGGTTCCTCAGCCAGCCGGTGTGGGCCCGATGATCATAGAAACTATAGCCTTGCCGCCGGGCAAAATCTCCTACGGTATTGCGGATCTCGTTACTGGGGTCCGGCTGCAACCCGCAACGTTCGATATCGAGTATTTTATCAAATAGGCCCGGAAGATGGAAGCCCAGCGCATCTTCACCGGGGACCTGTTGCTCGGCGAAGATTTCTTCCGGCACAAAGGCCCGGTTGCTGAACGTAAATTCAAGCTTGTTTCGATATTCGGTCGTCCGGGTGGCCCCCACTATCGGCTCCATAGGAGGCAGATCCAGTTTTCCGATCCGCGCCAGTTGTTCGCCCACTTGCTCTTGCTTGTATGCCAATTGTTTGGCATAGGGAAGCATCTGCCACTGGCAACCTCCGCAGAGGGTGAAATGCGGACAAAAAGGCACGAGCCTGTCGGGGGCGTAATGGTGAAAGTGAGTCACCTTGCCTTCGGCCCAGTCTTTTTTGTTTTTAAAAAGCCGGACATCGACCACATCTCCCGGCATAGCCCCTCCGCGGATAAACAGCACCTTGCCGTCCACCCGCGCCAAAGACTTGCCTTCGGCGGCGTATCCGCTTACGGGAACTGCTTCCCAGATAATCTGGTGTTTTTTTCTTCGGCTACCCATTGGGACAAAGGTAGTACATTCACTGCCAAGACCGGAGGCTCCGTGGACCCTGGCCGGGCCGATAGCCCATGGAAGCCTTTTGCTGAACGGTTAGGGCGGCCCCAGGAAATCCCTTAGCTTTGTGTGGTAAACGAATCTGCTATACATTACCACAGGAAAAGACCCGACCCGTTTTTACACCCAGATATGCCACGCAAAATTATACCGATCCGATTGTTTGCCGCACCTGTATCGGTGCGTCAGGCAGCTCTGCTGCCGGGCATGTGGCTTCAGCGCATTTTAGCGGTTGGCCGGCACGGGGCCTGCAGCCGTTTGATGCAAGTTTTTTTTTCAGGGATTTGTCTTTGGGTGCTGAATGCTCCTGCTGTTTGGGCGCAACCCGCGTCCGGGCCAGGCATAGCGGTGACCTTAAAGGGGTATCACGAAGGGCAGCTCTATCTGGGCAATTACTATGGTTCACAGACCTATATTATCGATTCGGCTCGCATCAGCCCGGCGGGCACGGCCATTTTTGAGGGCACCGATACGTTGCCGGGGGGGATTTATTTTGTGCTCTTACCACAAAAACGGAAATATTTTGAAGTCCTGATAGACAGCAGCCGACAGTTCTCCCTGGTGGCTGACACCAGTGACGGATTTCGGAATATCCGGATCTCGGGTTCTCCGGAAAATGCCCTGTTCAGGCAATACAACAGTTTTTTGCGCAAGGAGCGGGAGAAATTGGATGCAGCCGCGCGGCAAGGAGCCGATTCTTCCCGACTGCGCGTCCTGCAAGCAGCTGTAGGAAAAGAGATCCAGGCCTATCGCGACGGTTTTTGCCAAGATCATCCCCGTGGCCTGCTAAGCGCGATTTTCCGGGCGATGAAAGATCCGGTCGTACCTCCTTCGCCAGATCCCGCCGATTCATCCTTTTCCTTCCGTTACTTCAAGGGGCATTATTGGGATCAAGTCGATTTTTCGGATAACCGCTTACTCCGCACTCCGGTGCTGGAAACCCGGCTGGAACGCTATTTTACGCAGCTGGTACCTCCCCAGGTGGATTCGATTAATGCAGAAGCGGATCAGATGTTAATCCGAGCTGGTGCAGATAAGGAGGTATTCAAGTATGTGCTATGGTGGCTCACCTATCATTATGAAACTTCTCCCTACATGGGCATGGATGCGGTATTCGTGCATTTGGTGGAAAAATATTATATGACCGGACAAGCCTATTGGCTTACCAAGGAGCAGACGGACAAAATTGTGAATCGCGCGGCTCAGATCGCACCGAACCTGATCGGCAATCAAGCCCCAAATCTCAAGCTTCGCACACCGGACATGAAATCCTTGTCCCTCTGGGATGTGAAAGCGGACTATACTATCCTGATATTCTGGGATCCCACCTGCGGGCACTGCCAGGTTGTCGTACCGCAGCTGGATTCGGCCTATAACCACTGGAAACAGCAGGGCGTGAAGATTGTGGGAGTACTGGCCGGAGGCACCGAACAGCAGTGGAAGGATTATATCCAGCAGAACCATCTCGACGACTGGATCAACGCCTGGGACCCCGACAGACAGTCGGATTATCGCCGCCTTTATGACGTATATATGACACCGGTGATCTATCTGCTTGATGCCCGGAAAAAAATCCTCGCTAAAAAACTGGACGTGGCTCAATTGGGTGGTTTTTTGGCGCATCTCCGCCAGTTGGCGGGCCGCGAACCACACGGATAACTGGATTCCACCATGGAATTAACTGCCTGTGTCATAAGCCTTAACTGCCAGCAGATATGGTTTGTGGCATATTCTTTGCAATTGTGCTCCGTACGATCGAGAGGCTGGTACAGGAATGTAAAGATCAGGTGCCTCTTTTGATTGATAATCCAATAAAGGCTGTTTTATGAGACCTTGGGTGAAGATGTTCAGTATCCTGTGCTTGTGTGGCGGTGCTTGTGTCATGACAAGGGAAGCCACGGCTCAGGTTCGCTTAGGGGTGAAAGGCGGATTAAATCTCACCGATATGAATTATGAGGCCCGGGATCAAACCAATGGCCATCCCGATGCCAATTCGTTGGCTTCCATTCATGCCGGCTTGATTGTAGATGTGCCGATCGTGGAGGGATTTTCCTTCCAACCGGGTGCCATGATTAGCGGAAAAGGATCCAAGGTGGAATATTCAGGATCACTAGGCACCTTTACCCAAAAAATAAACCCGTGGTATGTGGAAGTGCCCGCCAACTTCCTGTTTAAACCGGCCATCGGCACCCATACCCGGCTTTATCTGGGTCTCGGTCCCTACGTGGCGCTTGCCGTAGGGGGCAAATCCTCTTCTAATGCATCGACTTCTGTAGGCTCTTTCTATACTGATCATTCCCTGAAATTCGGCAATGATTCCGATGATGACCTAAAGCAAACCGACGTGGGCGGCAACCTACTGGCCGGTTTTGAATTCGGTAATGGGTTGATCCTGGGTGCGCAATACGGATTAAGTTTTACCAACAATGCTCCCGAGGGCAATAATGATGCGCCTAAGATCTTGCGTCACCGCGCGGTCAGCATATCGGTAGGCTATTTTCTCGGCCAATAACCACTTCTGTCTATCTTTTTTATAACTGTGAATCACTATTTTTTAACAAATTCAAAAAACACAATGACGATGAAAAAAATCCTATTTACTGTGGCTGTGCTGTGCATTGCCGGAGCGGCATTTGCCCAGACGACGTACGGGGTGAAATTAGGTCCCAATTTCTCCAGCATGTCCAATAAGGTAGACGGACACAAAGAAACGCTCAAGATGATTGTAGGCCTCTCCGGCGGTGTGTATGCCAATATACCGATCGCCCCGGAGTTCTACATTCAGCCCTCACTGATGTATGAAGGCAAAGGCGCCAAAGCGAAAGACAGCGATGAGGATGGGAAAGTACGTCTCAATTACCTGACCTTACCCATCGACCTGTTGTTCAAACCGCAAATGCCTAATGGCAGCGGTTCCTGGATTATCGGAGTCGGTCCTTACCTCGGCTATGGCTTCTCGGGAAAATATTCCGAAGGCGGTGGAGATCCGTTTAAGGGTGACTTCGGCCTGAAGCGCTTCGATGCAGGAGCCAATGTCCAGTTAGGTTATGAAATGGCCAACGGATTCAACATTGGATTGAACGCGGAACTGGGCTTGCTTAACCTCGTGGACAACGGTGACAGCGACAACTCTGCCCGCAACACCTCTTTTGGTGTGATGGTAGGATATACGCTGGGCCAACGATAGTATGACTGCAGTGCAGTTAATCAGCCTGAAATCCCGACCCTGGCGGTCGGGATTTTTGCTGTCAGGCACTCCCGATTTGCGTTATCTTTACCGTTAAAATGAGAAGCATGAAACGACTGGTTATGGTGGTATGGTGTGTAGCCCTGGCAGGGAGCGCCCTGGCGCAGACAGCGTTTGGGGTGTTGGCAGGACCTGAATTTTCCAGCCTCACTTCCAAAATGAACGGCGCCAAGACTACTACACATATGTTGGCAGGAGTAGCCGCGGGAGCTTATGTTCGGTTACCGCTGGCCCATGCCTTTTCTGTCCAGCCCTCGTTGTTGTACGAAGGGAAAGGGGGATCGCAGCAACAATCCGGATATAAGGTCAAAACCCGTCTGAATTACCTGACCCTGCCGGTGGACTTTCTGTATATGCCCGTATCGGCGGGGCCAAGCTCCGGACAATGGATGGTAGGTTTGGGGCCTTACCTGGCTTATGGACTTTCCGGAAAGATATCAGGAGGGCCTTCCCTGGTCGACGTCAGCGGCGACCCTTTTCGTGATGGCGCCGGTGCGCAAAAGCGCTTTGATGCGGGGGCAGACGTGATGGCGGGCTATAGCTTCGATACCGGTTTTTCCGTAAGCCTCCATGCCGATCTGGGTGTGTTGAATCTCGCACACGAGGGAAACAGCCAAAATGGCCTGCGCAATACTGCCTTTAAAGTATTATTGGGTTACCGGGTCGGCACTTCCAGATGACCCGGCCACACCTGGTCAGACGAGCTGTTCCACGACCTGGCGGATCAACTCGGTTTTTCCCAGCGTGTAGAAATGGAGAGCCGGTGTCTTGGCCTGTTTGAGTTCCTGGCATTGGGCCAGCAACCATTCCTTGCCCACGATCGCCACTTCTGCGTCTGTCTTGCAGGCCAGCACGGCTTTGGACAGTTCCGAGGGAATGTCGATATGGAAAATATGGGGGAGTACTGTTAACTGGCGTTTACTGGTAATGGGCTTCAGTCCCGGAATAATGGGGATGTGAATATCCAGTTCCCGGCAACGATCGACAAAGGAAAAATATTTTTTGTTGTCGAAGAACATCTGTGTAGTGATATACTGGGCGCCTTGTTCGACTTTCTTCTTCAGGTAAAACAAGTCGGTTTCCATATTGGGCGCTTCGAAATGCTTTTCAGGATATCCGGCGACGCCGATGCAGAAATCTGTTTTTGTGCCGTTGATCAGGTCATCCTCCAGGTAGATGCCGTTGTTCATGTTGACCACCTGGTTCAGCAGTTCGATGGCATAGTGATGCCCATCAGGGTCCGGTACAAAAAAGGTTTCGTTCTTGGGGGCGTCTCCCCGCAGTACCAACACATTGTCAATGCCCAGGAAGTTGAGGTCAATCAAGGCGTTTTCCGTTTCTTCCTGGCTGAAGCCGCCGCAGATCAGATGCGGAACCGCATCTATTTTGTAATGGTTCATAATAGCGGCACAAATTCCTACTGTACCGGGGCGTTTGCGAACTTCAACCTTCTCGAAATTACCATCTCCTCTTTTTTTAAACATGTATTCGCTGCGGTGATAGGTGACATTGATAAACGCAGGCTTAAATTCTATTAAGGGATCCAGGTGATTGTATATAGACTCGATGCCTTTGCCTTTCTGGGGAGGCAGAATTTCAAAGGAAACCAGGGTACTGCTGGCATTTTGCAAATGTTCGGTAACTTTCATGCCCGATTGGAATAAATTTTTGCAAACCTACAGGAATTCAGCTAAAAAAAGCAATATTATCCCCCGGGAAGCCGGAAGACCGGCCTTCGGCAAATGTTGCCGCTCTACGGCGAAATTGCTATTTTTGTACATAAATCTTGCGTATTGAGGCTGTACACAAAAAATCTGGTGAAGCGATACCACAGCCGTACCGTCGTGGATCATGTCTCTGTGGATGTCGCTAGAGGGGAGATTGTGGGACTGCTGGGCCCTAACGGCGCAGGAAAGACCACTACCTTTTATATGGTGGTCGGCTTTATCAAGCCGGATGAAGGGGAAGTGTTCCTCGACGAGATAAATATTACCCGCATCCCGATGTATAAGCGGGCACAGATGGGGATCGGGTACCTGCCTCAGGAGTCGTCGATTTTCCGCAAGCTGTCTGTCGAAGACAACATTGCGGCGATCCTGCAGATGACCAAGCTGACCAAAGCAGAGCAAAAGCAAAAGCTGGAAGGTTTGCTGGACGAATTTCATTTGCAGCATGTCCGGAAAAATAACGGAGATCTGCTTAGTGGGGGGGAGCGCCGGCGGACCGAGATCGCGCGAGCTTTGGCGGTGGATCCCAAATTCATTTTATTGGATGAACCGTTTGCAGGAATTGATCCCATCGCCGTGGAAGACATCCAGACTATTGTGGCCAAGTTGAAGCTTAAAAATATCGGTATCCTGATCACCGATCATAATGTGCAGGAGACCCTTTCTATTACCGACAGGGCCTATTTGCTTTTTGAAGGAAATATTCTGAAATCGGGCACCGCCGAGGAACTGGCGGCCGATCCACAGGTACGGAAGGTTTATCTTGGACAGAACTTCGAGTTCAGGGGCAGGAAGCTTTTGGAAAATGCTTCGGGATCCTCCTCATAATTTATGCTCCCTGTATGAAAATACTTAGCCCTGCTATATCACGCCTTGCCCGGCTGCGGCTTTCCCGCATAGAACGGTTTATGGAGTTTCCCGTGGAAATTCAAAAGCAGGTATTGCACAACCTCCTCAGCCAGGCGCAGTATACCGAATTTGGAAAAAAATACCGCTTTGGAAAGATTTATAAAATTGCGGAATATAAGAAACAGGTTCCCATCCAGGATTATGAAAGTCTGAAGCCCTATATTCATCGGATCATGGAGGGGGAGCAGCATCTGCTCTGGAATACGCCCATCCGATGGTTTGCCAAATCCAGCGGCACCACCAGCGATAAGAGCAAATTTATCCCGGTCAGCCAGGAAAGCCTCAATGAATGCCACTACCGTTCGGGCAGGGACGTCTTTACCTTGTACTATCATAATTTCCCCGAGTCCGATTTACTGACTGGGAAAGCACTCGTGATTGGCGGAAGTCATCAGGTAAATCAACTCAATGACACTTCCTTTTACGGAGATTTGAGTGCCGTGATGTTACAGAATATGCCTTTTTACGGCCAGTTGGTAAAAACTCCGGAACTGTCCATTGCCCTGATGAATGAATGGGAAGAAAAGATTGAGCGAATGGCTAAGGTCACGTTGTTTGAGAACGTGACCTCCATTGCAGGAGTGCCTACCTGGAGCCTGGTATTGATCAAACGGATCTTGGAAATGACCGGCAAGGACAACCTCGCTGAAGTATGGCCTAATATTGAATTATACATTCACGGCGGAGTCAGTTTTACCCCATATGAAAGCCAGTTTGCCAAATTGATCCCATCGCCTCGTATGCGTTATCTGGAAACCTATAATGCCTCGGAAGGTTTTTTTGCGGCCCAGGATAATGTATTTCTTCACGAAGGATTATTGCTTTTCCTCAATCATGGTATTTTTTATGAGTTTATGCCCATGGAAGAATATGGGAAAAGCGATCCGGAAACCATTCAGCTCGAGGAAGTAGAGATAGGTCAACAGTATGCCCTCATCATCAGTACTAACGGAGGACTCTGGCGTTATATGCTGGGAGACACCATACGGTTTACCAGTGTTTATCCCTTCCGGATCGAAGTGACGGGCCGGACAAAATTCTATATCAACGCTTTTGGTGAAGAAGTGATCGTCGATAATGCCGATCGCGCGATTGCTGAGGCGTGCCGGGAAACAGGAGCCATCGTCAATGATTATACCGTAGCTCCCATATATTTTAACGATCAGAGTAACGGGGCCCACGAGTGGCTGGTTGAATTCGAGCTGCCGCCTCCGGACCTCGGACGCTTCAGTGTGGTACTCGACCGCGCGCTGCAGTCGGTGAATTCTGACTATGAGGCCAAGCGCTATAAAGACATTGCCTTGCGTGCACCCTTAGTGCATATGCTGCCCAGAGGGACCTTCAATACCTGGTTAAAGCAAAAAGACAAACTGGGAGGCCAGCATAAGGTGCCCCGTTTAAGCAATGACCGCAAGTATCTGGAAGAAATACTTGCCCTTTGTCCGTCACCTTCCTGACTGCCGGGCGATATCTCCGCCTTGGAATGCACAGCAAGTTGATGCGCGTTTTGGGGATATCCCTACGCAGAGAGCCGACCGGGCGATCACTTTCACCAGATTATTCTCCCCGGGATTTTTGCATTGCCATTGATACCTTCGTGCGTTATATTTGCAGCCAGATGCCGCCTGGTACGGCTTCATTTGTCACGTTAAAATCTTCCAGATCTATGAAATTATTAGCCGATAAAACTGCCCTGATCACCGGTGCCAGCCGGGGTATCGGAGAAGCCATCGCCCTCCGGTTCGCCGAACACGGGGCTGATGTGGCCTTTACCTATCTGAGCTCGGACGATAAAGCATTGACCCTTGAAGAAAAAATCAGGTCCCTTGGGGTAAAGGCCAAAGCCTTTAAATCGGATGCAGGAAGTTATGCCGAAAGTGAAGCCCTGGTCGCTGAAGTATTGAAGGAGTTCGGGCGGATCGACATCCTGGTCAATAATGCAGGTATTTCCCGGGACAACCTTATTTTACGAATGAATGAAGACCAATGGGATGAGGTATTGAAGACTAACCTGAAAAGTGTCTATAACATGACCAAACAGGTGATCCGACCGATGATGAAGGCGCGCCAGGGTTCCATTATCAACATGAGCTCCATCATCGGCATGCGTGGTAATGCGGGGCAGAGCAGCTATGCAGCCTCCAAAGCCGGAATTATCGGATTTACCAAGTCCATAGCCCAGGAGCTCGGCAGTCGGAACGTCCGTTGTAATGCCATTGCTCCCGGCTTTATAGAGACAGATATGACCCACTACCTAAAAGAAGGAGATGCGGCCAAGGGTTTCGTGGAGAAAATTCCTTTGGGCCGTTTGGGTCAGGGAGACGATGTAGCGAATGCAGCCTTGTTCCTCGCCAGTGACCTTAGCGCTTATATTACAGGACAGGTGATCAGCGTGTGTGGTGGCTTGAATACCTGAGGTGGTCCGTGGCTGGCTGTGCCGGTTCCGATAGCTTTTTCTCACGCCGTGTCGATTGAAGAAGCTTTGATAGGCGGGCGGCAGTCCTGTCCGGTGCTTTTTTGCCTGCTGAAACCTGATTCCGTTCAGATATCCCATGATCCACTGCACTGCATAAAGTGTGAACCCGGGTTTTAGCGCTGTTCCAGTTTTTGGGTAAAAGATTGTAAGCTTTGCAACAGATGCGCATGAACTGCAGGATCGGAGACCCAGCGGGGGATTTTTTTACTTCGGTCTGAAGAAACCTGGTAGGTGATGTGTAATCTGCCGTTTCCCTGTGACGTAATCAACCACTGGCCACGCACGCCCGATATCCGATCGCGGGAACTGCTTTGCGGGAACCGGGTATCTTCTACGCTATGAAAGGCGATTTGCAATACCTGCGGAGATGCCTCTCGAAGCTGAAAGTGGAGCATACAGTCCTGATCCTGTATCGGCCATGGCATGTCATACCACATGTAGACGCGCCAATCTTGTTGTCCGGGTGTAGAGATCACCACATGATGGTCTGCCCCGTAATTCCAGCCCGTATCCGAGGATCCGCTCTGCAGCAGCGGAAGCACCCGTTCCAGGGGGGCATTGACCTCGAAGACCGCCTTTAATTCACGGACTTCTGTATCCTGGGCTTTGATCCAACGCGCATACAGGCTGATGGCTCCTTCCCGGTTGACGAGCCGGAATGGAGGATCCGCAGGAGAAAAGAGCTGGAGGGCAAAAACACTCAGTAAAGTGCCCCATGAACAGATAGACATTGTGATATATGTATAAGTACAGAAAAATACCGGGTCATCCCGGTGCGTTAATTATGTGAGCATACCGGCTTCTTTGAACCAACTGATGGCTTCGCTCATGGCCTGTTTAAGAGGCGTCCGGGGTAATCCAAGATGCTCGACCGCCTTTTTATTGTCATAATAGGTGCGCAAACAAAGGATGCGCATGTTATTATATCGAAGTGCCGTAGGTACGCCGCAATGAGCGAGTAGGGTGCCTATCAAACCCGCCAGAAGCAGTAAGGGACGTGGCAGGATGAGGAACCTGCTTTGTTGTCCGGTGATCTCGCACAACTGCCGGTAAAATTCACGGTAGGTTAAATTTTCTCCTCCCAACAGGTAACACTCGTGATCCCGGCCGCGGAACAGGGCGGCGACGATGGCTTTAGCCGCATCCACGGCGGGAATAAAATTCTTTCCGCCGGGAGGGATCACCACAAAACGCCTTTTGTATCCCCGAAGGATAATACGTCCTGAACTGGGTTTGGCATCAAAACGGCCGATGAGGAAAGTGGGATTCACGATGATGAGCTTTCTACCGGCAATGGCCGGACGGCCCAGCGCCCATTGCTGTGCTTCCCATTTACTATGGGCATAACCTGATCGGCTAAACGGTATGCAGAACGGATGGACTTCGGTCGCGGGATTGTCCCGTGTGCCATAACCGAAGGCATTAGCCGTTCCCACAAGGATAATCCGTTGCAAATGATATTTTTCAGCCATAGCGATAAGGGTTTGGGTTCCCTTCACGTTTACGGCGGCATATGCCTTCGGTCCGTACCTGTCCTGCCGGGTATCTGCAGCTACATGGATTACGGCTGAGCAACCGCGCAAGGCTTCTGATAGGGTATCGGCAGAGGTGAAATCTCCGTGGCGTATTTCTAAGAGCGGATCAGCGAAAGGCATCGTACGATTTTCACGCACCAGACCCCGTACCGGATAACCTTGGCCGATCAGTTCATTGATCACATGGGCGCCCAGCAGACTATTGGCTCCGGTAACTAATATAGGGTTCATAACGGTGGGTTTGTGGGGAAGATTGGATTTCCCGTTTGATGATTTGAGTGATCCAGGGAGTCCGAAACCGGAGCGGAATGGTTTTTGTCAATAACCACAGGAACTGATTCATCCATCCGACCAGAATCCGCGTATCTTTCCTAAAAAGCCGGGTCAATGATTTACGCGCCATTTGCTCAGGGGATATTAGTCCCGCTTTGGCCAGGATTCCCTGTCGTTCAATTCGCGAAGTAGAATCGGCGTTGGTCCGCATTGGACCCGGATGTACCACACTGACAAAAACTCCGGAATCCTTAAGCTCCTGGTAAAGTCCTTGCGAGAAATCGCGGACAAAGGCTTTTGACGCCGGGTAAACCGTTTTGTAACCAATGGGTGAAAAGCAAGCCATGGAAGATACGTTCAGAATCCAGGCAGGTTTGTTTTTTTTGAGGAGCGGCAGAAGCTGGTGGCTCAGCATAGCCGGGGCGCGCACATTGAGCAGGATAATCTCCTCGATTTGGTGAATGCTGGCTTTTTCAAACTCGGAAGTGCCCCCCTTTCCCGCATTATTAATAAGCAGATTGATCGGATAGTTATCTTTTATCCAAGTGGTCAGCCGGTCTATTTCCGCGCGATCCGTGAGATTGCATTCCAGGAACTTTGCCTCAATAGGGAACGTTTTCTCCAGGTGGTTACAGAAGGATTGCAGATCTTCTCCCGGCAATGCAGTCAGCAGGACATTCCATCCCCTGCCGGCCAATTCACTGGCAAAGGCTTTTCCCAGGCCCCGACTGGCTCCGGTAATAAGCGCATAAGACTTAATTGGTTTTTGCATCACATTAACGGCAAGGGGATCCATACTTTTATCAGCATGGGGGAATTGCGCCACGATTCCTTTTTTGTTGGTTTAAGTATAGCAGGTCTTGGTTGATTCATAGCTGGGTGATCAAAATTGCAGAGCTGTGCTGGCGGAAACGGATGCGCTATAATATACAGGCTATTCCGGCGGCCATTCCCACGAAAGATCCAATGAAATGCCCGCTATGACCCTGACTGGTCCAGAAATAATGGCTGGTCTGGTCGGAGATATAGCGGTGCGAGTAATCAAGTACAAGGTTCACAGAGGGGCCGGCAAAGACATGCACGCGGTTAGTGATCTGTATTTCGGGCAGTGCTCGCAAAGAATAGGTATAACAATGGCCGTGCCTAAAATCCGTCTGGACCAATTGCCGCACTTCCCCATGCACTTCAAAATTTGGGCTAAAGGGGAGACGGGCACCCAAGCCGGCGTCCAGCCCCATTAAGGCCAGGGACGGTTTCTTAAGGGTATAATTCAGCCCAAGGATCCCGTAAAGCACCCGTCCTCCGGACCGGAAATTAATTCCAGTGTTCAGATTCCCGGTCGTCTCCAGGGTGATGCTCTTACGGCCGTTTTTGATGAGGTTAATGAAGCCGATGGGGTAATCGCTGCTGTCCGCAATATTGATCAGCCCCGAGACCTGAACTCCGCGGACACGGGTGGCCCTGTTCCACAGACCGGCAATTTGCGTATGCACCTCACCGGAGCGGTTCCATAAGCCGGCTACCTGGACTGTTCCTTTGCCGAGATTACGATTTGCGACTCCAGCCAGCTGCAGGCCGCGGGTACCCTGGGCGGTATTCAGGACGCCAGCCACTTGAGCCCCGCTCAACGATCCCTGGAGAAGGTTGGCGATACCGGCTACTTGCACGCCCTGCGCTTTACCCCCCGTCTTATTTAGGATTCCTGCGACCGCGGTACCGCGGCTGTCCTCCCGGATGACATTGGCTATCCCGGCCACCGCTGCGCCTTGCACGGCGCCATTCACCCCGGCCAGTATTTGCAAGGAGAACCGGTTGTTATATTGGCCGGCCTGGTAGCCGTGAGTAGATAGGGGATAGATCAGACCTAAGTCTGCAGGACTATTGATCAATGCTTGTTCAGGCGGAAGGGATTGTGAAAAACTGAATCCGGAAACAAAGGACAGCCCGAGGGCCAAAAAAGCTTTTGGTATGGTCATTAGTGTGCGTTTGAAATGAGACAACACACCCCTCGGTTACCCCTACGCGTGTAGAAAATATTAACGAAAGCTGATTCCTGCCTGGATGCCGGGCCAGCCTTGTAGCTTATGGAACCAGGAGAAATAATGCGCAGGAACAATTTCTGCATACCCAGCGCGTGCCCCAGACTTTCCCGGCAGGTACAGGACCAGGGAAGGTCCGCCAAAAACAGACCAACGGCGGGTTAATGCCCATGTAAGAGAAGGAGAGAGGCGAATCAACCAGGGCAGGTCCTGCCGGCTCCCAAGATATATCCCCTGGCCGGTGATTTCCGCCTGAAGCGAAGCGCGGGAAGAGATCGCTGTCTCATGGCCCAATCCTGCACCCAGGGAATACGCCCTTTGGCCCTGAGCAGGATTTATACCTGCTAACAAGATGCTGTATAAGGCCTTCTGGCCCGATTTATAGGCGAGGTTTATCCCCAGCGATTCATTCCATAACAGGCTGACGCTATGAAACCCGGTAATGTTCACCAGTCCGATGCTGTATCCGGAGTTCAATGAATCGACTATGTTAATCAGGCCCAGCTGTAGCCCACGAAGTCGCCCCGCCTTGTTGATCAGGGAAACTTGCATGCCCCGCATCTCTCCACCGCTGATATTGACCACTCCCCCGAGTTGGAGGCCACGTACGCTTTGATCCGCCCGGTTCATGATGCCCGCCAGCATCCACCCCGATACAGGTCCGGCGACATGGTTGGCAAGTCCGCCCAGCTGTACCCCTCGTAAGGAGCCGCGCACCTGATTGGTCAGCCCGGCGAGCTGTATGCCATCTACAGAATCCAGCACGCCATTGTGTAGTCCTGCCAGCTGGATTCCCCGGGCGGAACCTCCCACGGTATTAAAGAGCCCCGCAATTTGCACGTATTCCACGTTTTTTTTATCCACATTGAAGAGACTGCCCAGCTCAAATCCCTGGACGCCGGCGCTATATCCCCCTAAAAGATTCAGTGAAAATTTATTGACCACTTGCGCGCTGAGTTTCCCGTGGGTACCGATACCAGGGACCAGGGAGTATTGGAACGGCTGGTCCAGAAAAAATCGACTCAGATTAATATCCCTCACTTTCTGCCTGGAAGACATAAACAACCGGCCGAACCAGGTTCCTTCAATTTGGGTGCTCGGTGTCACGGTCACCGGGTTCAGGCGGATGAAACGGATAGGAGAGAGCGCAATATCAAGCCGTTGGTCATAGCCTGCGTGAATTAACAGGGAAGTATCGTTGTACCCATGCTTGCTGATGAGCAGTGTATCGGTGGATGCATGGCTCCGGAGTTTGAGCTGATAATAACCTGAAGCATCAGTCAGTGTGCTGGCAAACTGCTTCCTTTCGTAGACGCTGGCTTGGGTCATCTTTTCTCCCGTGTGCTTATCGGTAATATATCCGCGGACCACAAATATTTTTCCGCTGAGGTTTTCTCTGTGGATGATGAGATAATTTCCGGACTGGGTATAGCTATAGGCAGGACCCAGCAGTTGCTCCAGCAAATGACGAACCGTGACTCGCTCCAGGGAGAGACTGACGAGGCTGTCTTCCGGGACCAAGTTGCTGTTATAGGAAAAAAGAAAGCCGCCTTGTTGTTGTATGGTATAAAGTACCTGACGCACGGATTTTTCCCCGACCGACAGCGTAATAGTGCTGTCCAGGAAATGCTGCGCGCTCGCACGGCCATACAGGAGCCAAGCGAAAAGCAACAGCAGGCCCAGGCGGCATATTTTACGGGAGTGCCACATAGGGAGAGGACAGAAGATAGGATGTGAAGTACGACACAGTAGGGTGGATCACTACCCGCAGGGCCGTAGCCGAGGTAATTAGCCGAGTCAACAGGTTCATCATCATGGCGTCTTATTTATATGGATCTGTGTGCCCTGCCGGGATATGGTGAGTTGGGGGAAAGTCTGCCGGATAATGGACAAAATCGAATCCAGAGGCTGAGTAAGATAGAATGTCGTGGTGAGTGGAAGTGCTCCCAGCGCATCATCATCCACGGCAATATGGACATCATATGCCTCGTTTAACGAACGGATTACCGCGGATAAAGGCGTGCTTTGACAGATCAGGGTGCCTGTACGATAGTAGTTGTATAGCTCATTGACTACTTTTTGTTTGTGCAGGGGTCCGTTTTTCCGATCGACCACCACTTTTTCTCCGGCAGACAATTGCACGCTGTTTTCCCTGTTGCTTACTTCCACTTTGCCATGCTCCACGATGACTTCTGTCTGTTCACCCCGGCTGCTTATGTTAAAAGACGTCCCCAGAACGGTAATAGTGGCTCCGGGAGTCCGTACCACAAACGGCCGGCGATTATCCACACTGACATCGAAAAAGGCCTCTCCCTCCAGGGTGAGTGTCCTGGATCGCCGGCCGAATCCCGAGGACAGGCGAATTGAGGCATGTTTGTTCAGCGTGACGATAGTCCTGTCAGGCAACGTATCGGTTTTGGGGGAGGTTCCGCTGGCTAGTGTCAAGGTGGTGCCGGCGGGACCAAACCGCAGATATGCCATCCAGGCGCCCGCTATCACCACGAGCCACAAAGCCGCCACCCGCGCCACCCGCCACAGCCTTTTTCCTCGCCCTGCCTTTGGTTGTACTCCTGGCAGCGCTCTGAATCGTTGCCAGGCTTGTTCTTCATCCGGAGGCACTGCCTGATCCAGAGACTGGGCCTGTTGCCATATGGTTTTAAGTTGCTCAAAATAATGCTGATGGTCGGAAGATGCGGCAATCCATTGCTCGGCCAGCAAGGTTTCCTCGCCTGCAGTCTCCTGCAACAGATATTTGACCAGCAGCGGGTCCATAGAAGAGAACTGAGATGGATTCATAGCGCATGATACATTGCGGCAAGGGCGGTGCCTGTACAGCACACCCATTTACCCGTGAAACAAAACACCAAAAACCACAACGGCAGGAAAGGAGCCAGTTTGGACCGCAGGATCCGCAGTGCCTTTCCCATTTGGTTCTCCACCGTCTTCACTGAAATGCCGAGGTGATCGGCGATCTCCTGATAGCGGAGCGACTCGAAGCGGCTCATCTGAAAGATGGTCCGGCATCCTTCGGGTAACTCCTCCAACGCCTGCGACAGCCCGGCCTGTAGCTCCCGCAGGTGGACCCGTTCTGACACATCGTTGCTGCCTTCATCCCGCAAATGGATGGCTTGAGAGACATGGGCTTGTTTTACTTTTTGGTGCTTGAGATAGTTCAGGCATTCGTGATAGACCGACCGGTAAAGATAGGCGGTTACTGAATGTCGGATGACCAGCTTGCCAGACTTTTCCCAAAGTTTATAAAATGCGGTTTGCACCATATCCTCTGCCACATCCGCATCTTTGATGAAAAAGAAGGCATAGGCATAGAGGGCCTTGAAATGGGATTTAAACACCCGCTCAAACGCCGCTTCGCTATGCGTGTAGGAAGCAATTTCTGATGTGGTATCCTTTTGTTCCATGCGCAGGCGATAGGGTCCTGCCTTCAGGTGCAATGCGTCGGCCAAGTATGGTTTTCTAATCAGACAACCCAGCGCGGCTTTTCCCCTACCGGAGGATAAAATTTTTCCCGACAGACTGGTTAGTCGATCCGGAACATTTCCATACACTTACGGTCCTGCAGGGTGACAAAGGCGGTCTTGCCATCGGGATCCCCGAAGACAAAATTGCTGCAGCCCTTCCCTTTAAGGGGGATTTCCCGCAACATCTTTCCGTCGGTGGAAAATACCGCGATCACGCCCTTGCCGTAACGACAGATGTAGAGATTCCCATCCGGGCCAAAGTGCATGCCATCCATCCCGAAATCCGTAAAGCTGGTAAATAACGTTTTGTGGGAAAGATTTCCTGCGTCGTCCACATCATACCTCCAGATCTTGCGCTGGGCGCTTTCGCCCATATACAGATGTTTCTCGTCAGGACTTATGGTAATACCGTTCGTGGTTCCGAGGCTGTCGCCGACCAGCACCGCTTTCCCGTCCCGGTCAATGCGCCAAATGCGACCGGTGTTATTCTGCCAGTTTGGATCAGACGCAAAGATGATGCCTTCCTTGGTCATGCAGATGTCATTAGGCTGACTAAACTGATCATTGTGGCAATAGATACTGATGTGCTTATTGTGGTCTATTTTAAGGATGTTATGCCGCGTATAGTCGGCCACATACATATTGCCGTCCTGGTCGAATTTAATGCTGTTGCCTACACTGCTGTCCGGCAAATTCACATAGAGTTCGCAATGTCCGTCAGGGAATACCATGCCGATTGTCCCATCATGCTGGTAATTTACGACGAAAAGCGTATCGTGCCGGAAAGAAGGTCCTTCTATATTTTGGGAAAACAGGTTTTCGGCGGTCAGATCATGACTTTGGTACGGCGGGGTATCCTGAGCCAGATAATAGGTGGAGGAGGACTGGCAAGCGGCAAGCAGCACAATGCCGAGTAAAGGGAAAAGGTGTCTCATGGCAGGCAATATTTGAGATTTAAAAGTATAAAGCCAATAATGAATGCTGTTTTGTTCAGGCCCGTGCATGCACCGGTTCGGGCATGTGCTCCCAGGAGGCATTTCCCTGAAGTCCGCCGGTATGAAGAGCCAGTAGCCGACTTCCTTGGGGGAAATATCCCTGGTTAACCCAATCGATAAGCCCGTACATCATCTTGGCCGTGTATACGAAATCGAGAGAGACTCCGGTTTTGTCCCTGAAAGATTTCATGAACTCCAGCAGTGCATCTGTCTTACGGGCGAATCCGCCGAAATGGTAATTATCGATCAGGCGCCAGCGGCAGGCAGCAGAGCAGTCCGCCACCTGGTGCAAGATGGTCTCTGTTAATGCCTTAGCGGCGGCAGGCTTCATCGGAACAAATCCTAATACTTGTTGGTCTGGATGAGCGCTCCGGATCAGGCCGCTGAGGGTTGTGCCTGTTCCCACAGGGCAGCACAGGTGTGAAAAGGTCTCAGTGGGTTGCAGATGAAGGATCTCTTCGCATCCTTGTATTCCCAGTGCGTTACATCCGCCTTCGGCGATGACGTATACGTGGGGGAAATGCATATCTTCGGGAAGGCGCCCCACCCGTGCACAGCCGGCATATTTTTTTCGGGAGATGAATTCAATCTGCATGCCTTTTTCCGCCGCTTGCCTCAGTGTCCGGCTCCAGTTCGCCGGATTCTCTCCCCGGATCAGACCGATGGATTTGAGCCCGGCCTGGGCACATAAGGCGGCCGTAGCTGCGATATGGTTGGACCACGGCCCACCAAATGTCAATACGGTATCCTTTCCTTTCCTCAAGGCTGCGGCGAGGTTGTATTTTAGCTTGAACCATTTATTTCCCGAGATCTCCGGGTGAATCCGGTCTATACGAAGCAAGGACAACTCGACTTCCCGGGATGCAGGCCAAAGTCCTGCGATCCGCTGGATGGCGATTTTTGAATAATCCAGATGAACGGGAAACTGGAGCACGTCAGCTTTTTTCTCTTTTATAGGTGGCGCTATAGATGATACTTGTATTGCCCGAAGGGGTCACTTCTATGAGCCGTAAAGTAGTCTCCGGCTTGGCGTCCAGGGATATGCGAATGGGATCCTGGTAAAGGGTAGACTGGGGGGTGGGGTCGCTTCCGTCGGTCGTATAGTAGATGCGCGTCCCGGGAAACGGAGCTTGGAGTTTGACAACGACCCGCTTGCCGGCCACAGAGTCACCCTGCAATCCCATGGGCTCGGGAATGCGAAAATGAATCCCCTGGCCATCGAGGTATTGAAGCTGGCGGGGCAGCCTGGCGTTAAAAGACGCATAGTTTTTTTGTTTCAAGGGTGTCCAGGCCACCTCAGCCATCGCCATCATGCGAGGCATGATCATATACTCGGCCTGCTGTACCGTGGGAATATACTCCGACCATAGATTCGCCTGTACACCGATGATGTACTTCTTTTCAGCCGCGTTCAACTCCTCGGGAACCGGGTCGTAACTGTATACTTTAGACAAGGGCAGATAGCCACCAATGTTAAGAGGCTCGTGAGGATCATGGCTTTGGGCATGATCAAAATAGCACCATTGCCCCGGAGTCATAATCACCTCATGTTTTTGCTGGGCTGCCGCAATGCCGCCTTTCTCTCCCCGCCAACTCATGACCGTGGCATTGGGGGCCAGTCCCCCTTCTAGGATCTCATCCCAGCCAATGATCTCCCGCCCATGGGCATTGAGAAATTTTTCGATCCGTGTAATCACATAGCTTTGCAGTTCTTCTTCATTGTGCAATCCCAGGTCTTTGATTCTTTTCTGGCAATATGGACAGGTTTTCCAGCTGTCTTTCGGGCATTCGTCTCCGCCGATATGGATGTAGTGGCTGGGAAACAACTCCATCACTTCAGTCAGTACATTTTCCAGGAATTGGAAGGTGCTTTCTTTACCAGGGCAAAAGACGTCTTTGAACACGCCCCATTTCGTGCCGACTTCATAGGGGCCATTGGTGCAGCCTAGCAAAGGATACGCGGTGAGGGCCGCCAGGGCGTGTCCCGGCATTTCAATTTCAGGGACCACCGTGATGAATCGGTCTGCGGCATATTTCACCACCTCACGAATCTCTTCTTGCGTATAGTAACCTCCGTATGGTTTTCCGTCATAATCGGGCGTATTGTGCCCGATTACGGTCTGTTTTCTTTGTGATCCTATACTGGTCAGCCGGGGATATTTTTTGATCTCAATACGCCAGCCCTGATCTTCGGTCAGATGCCAGTGAAAAGTATTGTATTTATACCGGGCCATCATATCGAGATACTCCTTGATAAAAGATACTGGGAAGAAGTGCCGTCCGCAGTCCAGGTGCATACCCCGGTAGGAGAACCGGGGATAGTCATAGATGCTGGCGGCAGGAAGGGAATAAGCGCTTTGTTTCTCCACAGGCAGCAATTGCAGCAGAGACTGAAGGCCATGGAAGAGGCCGGGGCCGTCCGCGCCACGGATCTCAATGCCGGTTTTGGAAATCTCCAGATGATACCCTTCTGCGGGGGTATTCTGGGTGTCGATACTCAGCTGGATACTGTTTGCAGAAGGTGCCTGGTCGGCCTCCCGAAGAGAGAAGCCGTATTGATCAGACAAAAAGGCGTTGAGCATATGTGCCACGTGTTGGGCTTCCTCCCCTTTGGCGATCAGCGTAGTGGATTGGTTAAGCGTAAAACTCCCGCGGTGCATTTCGACGGACACGGGCGCCGGTATAATCCCGAGCGCCGGAGGTGTGGCTCCCGAGGCCGCATAGGCCAGCGTAAGGCACCACAGGGCAATGGAGAGGAATCTTTTCATTCGATCTGCAATTTTGATGAGAACTAAATAGCATGGTGGAGGCTCAGAGATTCTGCTGGAGATCTCCAGACGATCATCTTTTCCCTCAACGTGATGGCTCACCGGCTTTCGCCTGCATCGAAGCGCCGGTAAGCAATGATTTTTTATCTCTTTGGCGTAAAAATAAGAGTAAAGGAGGACTTGAGGAACAATTTTTTAAGGTGGCGGATGGGTTGCCTGTGAGAGCGGCTGGTGGGCGTGTATCGGAAAACAATGGTCTGCGATCATGTCGGGCTGCTATTTTTTGGGCAAAAAGGATGGCTATATGAGAATTGTATTGATTAATGGCTAATTTAGCCCTCAGGCTAATATCTGGCCTAATCAGATGATTAGGGCGAAGAATTAACTAAAATGTTTTCAGATCATGCAAAAACCAACCTTATTAATTCTTGCCGCCGGCATGGGAAGTCGTTATGGTGGCATTAAACAAATGGATCATTTTGGTCCCCAGGGGGAAACCCTTATTGATTATTCTATTTATGACGCCATCCGGTCAGGTTTTGGAAAAATCGTATTCATTATTCGCAAGGATTTTTCAGAGGTATTTGAGAAGACTTTTAACGCCAAGCTGGGAGGACAGCCCGTAGAGGTCCAATATGTATACCAGGGTCTCGATAGCTTTGTGAAAGAAGATGAGGTGCCTGCCGGCCGCAAAAAGCCGTGGGGTACGGCCCATGCGGTGCTTTGTGCCAAGGATGCTATTGAAGAGCCTTTTGCGGTGATCAACGCGGATGATTTTTACGGCAGAGAGGTGTATAAGCAGATGTATACTTTTTTGACCGAAGAATGTGGAGAAAGCCGGTATAGTGTGATCGGCTACGAACTGGGGAAAACGCTTTCGGAGCATGGTACCGTTTCCCGGGGTGTCTGTACCCTGGATGAAATAGGGAATCTGGATACGATTACCGAAAGAACCAAGATCGCCCGCAACGAAGAAGGCAAGCCTGTCTATACCGACGAACAGGGCAATGCCCATATTATGGCGGAAAAGACTCCGGTGTCCATGAATTTCTGGGGATTTGATCCGAGTATTTTTTCGCTGAGTGAAGAAATGTTTGCCCGGTTTGTGGAGGAAAGAGGATCGGGTCCCAAGGCAGAATTTCTGATTCCCACCGTCGTGGATTATTTTATCGCCAACAGGCAAGGGACAGTGAAAGTAATTCCTACGCCGGCACAATGGTTTGGCGTAACTTACCAGCAAGACGCTCCCGTAGTGCGTGAAAAATTGCAGGAACTGGTTCAACAAGGAGTTTACCCTGAAAAGCTCTGGATATGATCGTACATCCTCAGGTACTCGAGGGATTTGGCCTGGATTATTCCGACTATCACGTGGAAAAGCACGGGTCGGGACTGATCAATAGCACATTCCGGCTCCACTATCAGGGAAAAGGAAAACAGAAGGATCTGATCCTGCAGCGGATAAATACCCATGTATTCCGTGATCCTTACGTGATCGTAGAGAATCATCGAAAAGCAGCAGATTATCTTTCCCAACATCACCCTGACTATTTTTTTCTGGCGCCCTTGCCCGCCAAGGATGGAAAGGACCTTTTTGAATGGAATGGAGAGTATTGGAGGGTGTTGCCCTATGTAGAAAATACCTACACCGTAAATGAGGCAGGAAACCCCAAACAGGCGCTTGAGGCGGCCAGGCAGTTTGGGCGCCTGGCCCACAATCTATCGGGGGTGAACATGCAGGGATTTCATCCCTCTATTCCGAACTTTCACAATCTGACGCTCCGCTATAGTCATTTTCAAACTGCAGTGAACAATGCTACGGCAGAAAGAACGGAGCAGGCCGCCGAGTTGATTGATGCTTTTGAGGGGTTCTCCCGCATTCCCATCACCTATGAAGAGTTGAAAACCGATGAGGACTTTCCCGACCGCCTGATGCATCATGATACCAAGATCAATAACGTGCTGTTGGATGAAAAAACCAACCGGGGAATCTGCGTCATTGATCTGGATACGCTTATGCCCGGAAAACTGATTTCTGATCTGGGCGATATGGTGCGAACCTATGTGAGTCCTGTCTCCGAAGAAGAAACCGACTTCAGCCGGATTGTGATCCGGGAAGACTATTATGAAGCGCTGATGAAGGGCTACCTCGCCGAGATTAAAGACACCCTTACCCGGACCGAGAAGGAAACGCTCTTTTATGCCGGTCAGTTCATGATTTATATGCAGGGCATCCGTTTTCTTACCGATTACCTGGACGGGAATCTTTATTATCAGATCCGGTATCCCTTGCATAACCTTCACCGGGCGAATAATCAACTGGTATTGCTGCAGAGGCTTAATGAGAAAGAAAGAGCGCTTCGCAAGATCATCGATCGTTATAAGCACTGACGGAAACTGCGCAGGCTGGGGACACCATTGGTTTTAGTTGTTTGATCTCCGGTGGCCAGCGTGCACTGCTTCAATCGGGGTCTCCTCCTTCCAGCAGTCGTACCTCGCCAATGGCGGCTCCCGCAATGCCTTTCACCGAGCCATACATGTGGGTGGTGTTGAGAATGACTTTTTCCAGCTGTTTTTCTCTTTCCTTCCAGAGTTTTTCCATTTGGATGCGTTCTTTAACAATACTGTTTTTCATTTGCATGAATCCCTCGACAATAGCTTCCACCTGTTGGTGGAATTCATTACCGGTCAAAAAGTCGTATAGCATTTGCATTTTTTCTCCCTTATTTTCCTGGCTTTTCACGGCTTGATGGATCTTGATCAGGCCGTCGCGCAGTGCATGCACCAGACCGATTACTTCTATATAGGTGCAGATCCATACGCCGTTCCTTTCGCCAAAATGTTCCATATCCTTTGGCATGGCCTGGGTCACAATGACGGCAATGTCGGCGCCCCCCTGGCGAAGATCCTTTTTTAACTTTTCGATCCAGGAGTCTGAAAAGGCTTGCGTACGCTTACTTTCAAAGAGAATAGCGCCACAGGGAAGACCCTGTGCGTTTCGCACTTCCTGAATGATATCCGCTCCCCGGACACCTTTGCCGACCTCCAAAATAACGTCATATGGAAACGAGGTCCGCAGCATTTCTTCCAAGGCCAGTTCTTGCACTTCTCCCTGAAGCTGCATAGAAGTCTGCTCACTTTTACGCTTCATTTCTTCAATGAGTTTCTTCATTTGATCAATCTGGTGTTCCTTTTCCTTGATCTTCAGTTCGTGCGTTTCCTGGGCTCGTTTTGCAGCCAGCTCTTCAATTTCTTTTTGTTTTTCCAGGAGTTTTTTTTGCAGCTGGAAGTTCATTTCTTCCTCTTGATCCTTCAATTGTTTTTGCAGCAGCAGGATCTTCATTTCTTGTTCTCTGGCCAGCCGGAGTTTTTCTTCATTATCTTTTAATGACTGCTGCATCAGCTTAATGCGATTTTCATAATCGTCAGCCACGGATTTGCGCATCTGCTCGGTAATCTCTTGTTGTAATTTCTGTTTTTCCTTTTCCAGCCGGGAGTTAAACATCTCATTCTCTTTTTTCTTTTTTTCTTCGAACTCCCTGACTTGTTCCGTCAGTGCCATACGTTCCTTTTGCAGTTGGTTCGCCGATTCCTTGAAGCGCTCTTCGTATTGACGTTTTAAGGATTTTTCTACGTCTTCAGTCAGCACCTCTTCCAGCGCAAAAGGGACGTGGCAGTGAGGACAGGTGATATTAGTACTCATGTTCTCATAATTTTTGTAAATTTAGCCATATTAAGTGCAATAGATCTGCACGGTATGCCGCGGATGTGAAAAAGGTTACTACTCCTGACGCCCTAGACCTGGTTTACCGGCATATTTGCCCCAGGCTTTCAGAGAATCACCGGTGCGCTATCCGCCCGGAACTTTTGATCAAGTCCATATTATTCTTACCGAAAAATGCGAGACGAGGAGATCCTGTCTGCCAGTGGCACGGGGTGAATTTAAACCAAATAAAATCAACGGAACAATGCCTGAAGTGAAAATCCATAAAGGGGACATTACCCGGCTGAATACTGATGCGATCGTCAATGCAGCGAATTCCAGCCTTTTAGGCGGAGGAGGAGTGGATGGAGCCATTCACAGGGCCGCAGGCCCGGATTTGCTGAAGGAGTGCAGAACGCTCGGAGGCTGTCCTACCGGAGAAGCTAAAATGACCAAAGGATATCGGTTGCCCGCTCGTTTCGTCATCCACACGGTAGGTCCGGTTTGGTATGGAGGTGAAAGGAAGGAGAAGGAATTGCTGGCCCGCTGTTATCGAAACAGTGTCCGTCTGGCGGTCGCCCATGGATTACGCTCCATTGCTTTTCCGGCGATCAGCACGGGGGTATATGGTTTTCCCTTCGGGGAAGCTTCAAAAATTGCGCTGCGTACCCTTAAATCACTTCCGGAGATCTCTTCCCTGGACCAGGTCGTATTTGTCCTGCATAGCGAGGAAGATTACAAGGTATTTACGAGAATTTATCGGCGGGAATGGATCAACCTGGACCACTAGGCATAGGCTTCCACCGGTTCACAGGTGCAGATAAGATTCCGGTCCCCCACCGTATTGTTCACTCGGGCAGAAGAGGGCCAGAATTTCCGGGTGTGTAAATAGGGAAGAGGGAAGGCGGCCTCGGTCCGGCTGTATGGATGCGACCAGGCATCTGCGGTTACTTCTTCCAGGGTGTGCGGCGCATTCTTTAGCAGGTTGTCGGCAGGGTCGGCCTCTCCGCGCTCTATGACGGCGATCTCCTCCCGTATGCGAAGCATGGCGTCACAAAAACGGTCTAACTCTGACTTGTCCTCGCTTTCGGTCGGCTCGACCATCAAGGTGCCCGGAACAGGGAACGACAGGGTGGGGGCGTGAAATCCATAATCCATCAATCTTTTGGCTACATCTTCCGCTTCTATGCCGGCTTTCTTGAATGGTCGCAGATCAATGATGAACTCGTGGGCGCAGCGATTGTTAGCTCCGCTATAGAGCACCGGATAATGGGCCTCCAGCCGGGTTTTCATATAGTTGGCATTCAGAATGGCATGGGCCGTGGCCTTTTTGATGCCCTTCTTACCTAATAACCGGATGTACCCGTAAGAGATCAGCAGGATACTAGCACTGCCATAAGGAGCAGCGGACACCGCACCTGCCTTCGGCAGACGACCGTCCACCACATGGCCCGGAAGGTAAGGTGCCAGTTTTACCTGCGCGCAAATCGGTCCCACACCCGGGCCACCTCCTCCGTGGGGAATGGCAAAGGTCTTGTGCAGGTTCAGATGGCAGATATCTGCTCCGATAAAACCCGGACTGGTATAGCCGGCCTGCGCATTCATATTTGCGCCGTCCAGGTAAACGAGACCTCCGTGGTCGTGGATGATCTGGCAAATATGACGGATTCCTTCTTCAAATACGCCATAAGTGGAGGGATAGGTCACCATCAATGCCGCCAAGGTATCCTGATGAGACACCGCTTTTTGCTCCAGGTCTTTCAGATCAATATTTCCCCTTTCATCACATTGCACTACGACCACTTGCATGCCCGCCATGACCGCGGATGCAGGATTGGTGCCGTGCGCAGACACGGGAATCAGCACGACGTTCCGCTCGGGTGCCCCATGATCCTGGTGATAGGCGCGGATAGCCAGAAGCCCGGCAAATTCTCCCTGGGCCCCTGAATTAGGCTGAAGACTGCAAGCCGTGAATCCGGTGAGGCGGCACAACATCATACCAAGCTCGTCAATGATCTGGTGATAGCCTTGCACTTGGGAAGCCGGGGCGAAGGGATGGATCTGGGCGAATTCTGGCCAACTGACCGGAATAAGTTCCGTCGCTGCGTTGAGCTTCATGGTGCACGAGCCAAGTGGGATCATCGCAGTGTTTAAGGCAAGATCACGGTTTTCCAGCTCCTTTAGGTAACGCATCATTTGGGTTTCGGAGTGGTGAGAATGAAATACGGGATGCGTCAGGAAAGTGCTTTCCCGCCGTAAATCCACCGGAAGATGGTCCAGCGACTCCGCTTTGAGGGCCCGGTCTGCTACCGGCCGGGCTGGCTCCGGTGAAAATACGGATAAGATCTTGTCCAGATCGGCGGAAGTAGTCGTCTCCCCCAACGAAATACCGACATCACCGTTCTCATAATAGCGGAAATTGAGCCCGGCATTTTCTGCTTTTTCCCGTAAGGGTATCTGTGGATCGATTTTGACCTTTAGGGTATCAAAGAAATGGGTGTTTTCCTGGACATATCCCAGCTGTCGGAGAGAAGCGGATAAAGCGCCGGCGAGCACTGTAATGCGCCGGGCGATCCGGGTCAAACCCTCCGGGCCGTGGTATACGGCATAGCAGGCCGCCATATTGGCCAACAGCGCCTGGGCGGTGCAGATATTGGAAGTGGCTTTTTCCCGGCGGATATGCTGTTCCCGGGTCTGCAAAGCCATGCGAAGCGCCCGGTGTCCGAGTGCATCCTCGGAAACCCCGATAATACGCCCGGGAATCAGCCGTTTATAGGCATCCTTTACCGCAAAGAAAGCGGCGTGGGGTCCTCCGAAGCCCATGGGAATACCGAAGCGCTGCGCCGATCCCACGGCAATATCTGCGCCCAGTTCTCCCGGAGGGGTCAATAGGGTCAGGGCTAACAGATCGGTGGTCATCACCACAGGTACCTCATGTGCCTTCATGCGGTCGATAAAGCCGCGGTAATCTTCGACGGATCCCTCGCTATTGGGGTATTGAATCAGGGCACCGAAGATTTGCGCATCGGGGGTAAAATCTTTGTAATGGCCAAAAACAAGCTTGATCCCTGTCGGTAATGCGCGCGTCTCCAGAACGGCCTTAGTCTGTGGAAATACTTTGTCATCCACAAAAAATCCCACGGCAGATGGTGTCGCTGCTCCTTTGTTTTTCAGGGCAAACAGCAGATGCATGGCCTCTGCGGCGGCTGTAGCTTCATCCAGCAAGCTGGCATTAGCGACCGGCAGTCCGGTCAGGTCGCTCACTACGGTCTGGAAATTAAGTAAAGATTCCAGCCTGCCCTGGGATATTTCCGCCTGATAAGGCGTGTATTGGGTATACCAGCCGGGATTTTCAAACACGTTCCTCAGGATCACCGAGGGAGTAATGGTGCTGTAATAGCCCAAACCAATATAGTTTTGGCAGACCTTGTTACGCGCCGCGAGCGCTTTCAGTTCACCGAGATAACTGAATTCGCTCATGCCTTCATCCGTACCGCCTTCCGAGGCATCGTCAGGGAGCCGGATGTCCCGCGGTATGGTTTGGTCGATGAGATCCTCCAGGCTATCGGCGTGGATCACCTCCAGCATCTCCCGGGTTTCGGTGGTATTGGGTCCTATGTGTCTTTGGATAAATTCTTCGTGCTGAGCAGTGAACAGGTCCATAGAAGTACGGAATGAGATTACAGTAATTTTGCGGCAAAATTAAGCCAGTTTGACAAGATTTGGTGTTTTAGCGGGAAGGAGGCGACTGTCTGGGATATCCAGGTGAAAAAGGAGCCGATTTTAGATAACTTTGCCTGATGGAAAATCTCCTCCAGGACTGGCAGAAAAAAGCCGAGCGAAAGAAAAAGGAAAACCGGCAATTTCTCAGAAAGCTCCAGAATAAAAAAGGCAGAGGCACGGAAAAGCATCTGCCCGCCCTGCATGAGGAGGCGTTTTCCCATATAGATTGTTTGTCCTGCGCCCGCTGTTGCAAAACAATCAGTCCCCGGTTCAAGACTCCCGACATTAAGCGGATTGCCCGGCATCTGGGATTGAAAGAATCCGTGTTCATTGAAACCTACCTGCGGCTGGACGAGGATGGAGATTATGTCGTGCAGAACAGCCCTTGCCCGTTCCTGGCTTCTGACAATCACTGCTCGATTTATGAAGTAAGACCGGGCGATTGCAGGCGGTATCCCTATACGGATACCGACGATTTTATCAAACGCCCGCATACTACCTTTCAGAACACCTTGGTTTGCCCGGCAGCTTATTACGTCCTGGAACGCCTGAAACAAATTGTGCCATAAACCATCGGCTGCTGGCTCGGCACTTACTGTGAGGTAGTGTCCCGGCCCATTTTCTGCTTCTCAAGAATATTGTTTTTAAACTCCATCGGTGCAGGCAAGGGAGGCTTGTCGGAAACGGTGTGAAAAATTTTAGGGATATGCACCCATGCCCCTTTTTTCCAGGTAAATCCTTCGTAGGTGCCGTCGGGTACGAACGTATATTTTTCATCTGCCTGCCCGTTCAGAGGCACTAAATGATCGAAGACGATCATCTTTTCTTCTGGATCATAGTTTAGCCCCGCATTGCCGTCCCGTTTATATATCAACAGGAATCTGTTTCGTGTAGCCCCTGGGACTGAGTCCTGAGAGAAATTAAAGACCGGTGCTCCGAAGACGGGTTTCCCGTCTTCAAAAGTGAGTACCTCAAGCAGTTTTTCATTGCTGCGAAAATTATAACCATGCCAGCCGAAAAGGGTATAGTATTTTTTATTCTTGTCTTTCGTAGTAATCAAGTTATAGTAGAGCGCGCCTACCCAGGCCTTGTTGCTGGTGATCGTATCCAGGTCGTTGGTGAAACGGCTGTTGTCAAACAGCGGGAACAACTTCAGGCTGCCATCAGGGGTATTCATCTGCAAGGCGCCGTAGAACCGAAATGTCATATTATTAGGGGTAAATGCCCAGGTAAAGATCCGAAATGCACTATCCTCGGGGTAAAGTATCGATACTTGGGCTAGCGAATCGAAGGGGTAGGAAAAGGAACCAGGCGTTTTCAGCGCTTGGACCAATTTGGGAATAAATTGCAGGCAGGCGGCTTCCCGGGCTTCTGCGTCGCGGGCGTTCACCATCTCCCTGGCCAGATATTTTAAACTGTCTTCATGCTGGAATAAGGAAGGATCTGCATTCTGGGCCCTTACCTGAATGTGGCTCAGCAATATCCCCACGGTGACCCATAGCCATATGGACGTTTGTACTCGCATATTGATATCGGAAAATGATAACTCAAGGTAGCCGAAAAAATTGTGCCGGAGCGCTTATTTTTGTGTTAAAGTTTATGGTCCGGCAGCCCGAGCTGCAGGATCACTTCTGCGATTTTTTCCCAGGAATAGGCGCGTTTAGCTACTTGAAGGAAAGGGGTGAAATGGCTGGCTCCGAGAGTGTAAAAGCGAATCAGCGTTTGGGCAAGGTCATTGGGATCGGGTTCGCATAGCAAGCCGGTCTTTCCGTCGTCAATGGTATCGGGTAACCCCCCCACGCGGGTAGCAATCATGGGTTTTTCAAAGTGATAAGCCATCGGCGCGATTCCACTTTGGGTGGCTGAGCGGTAGGGCAACGCGACCACGTCGGATGCAGAGAAATAATATTTTACTTCGTGGTCTGCGATATAGTGGATGTGCAGCGCCACTTGATCTTCCAGATGTTTTTCGCGAATGATTCGGCGATAGTGTTCTTCGTGCCCATAACACTCTCCGGCTACTAACAATCGGATCCCCGCTTGACGGATTTCTGGTTTATGAAGTGCTTCCAACAGCAAGTCCAATCCTTTATAGTGGCGAATAAATCCAAAAAAAAGCACCCATTTGCCCTGTTCCGGGAGGTTCAGATGGCGGCGGGCTGTCACCTGGTCAACGATGGGTCCGAAATGGTCGTAAAGGGGGTGAGGCACGACGATCACAGGTTTGGGGGTGAATTGTTGCAGCTCATCCCGGACGATTTGGCTCATAGCCACAAAAGCATCGCAGGACCGGATAAAATAGGCGGTCAGTGGTTTGTCTCCCGGCCGCTTTTCATGGGGCACCACGTTGTCAGCGATGCACACGATCCGGGTGTGGGAGTTTTTTCGGACTCGCCTGAGCACGCTCCCGAGTGAGGGACCCAAGAATGGCAACCAAAAGCGGGTGATGACCAGATCGGGACGCAAAGCTTTGATTTCCCGGCCGACAGCCGCCCAATTAAAGGGGTTAACGGAATTTACCCGGCGTCGGATATCAAGATCCTCGGGCGGGGGCCCATCTACGTACTGCGTTTTTCCAGGAAAAAGCAGGGACGGATACTGTAACGAAAAAGTGTACACGATGACCCGATGGCCTAATTGCTGTAACATGCGGGCAAGTCGCTCGTTAAATGCGGCGATACCTCCCCGGAGCGGGTAGGCGGGACCAAGGATGATAATAAACGCCATGTACTTGCCGATTAACGATCCTGCAGGCTCGGGTAGCCATCAAAGATGGTCTAAAGGCCTGCAGTCTTTTCAATTAAATAGTGATTGCGTTCAGGGGCGTTGCGAGCGATAAGCTCGGCGACAAACCCCGTAAGAAATAATTGGGAGCCCACGATGATCGCTACAATAGCCAGGTAGAATATGGGCCGGTCAGTCATGTTGTATACCTGAAAGAAGAATTTAGCGACGCCCAGATAGATCCAGATACAGAAACCGATAAAGAAGACCAAAGTACCTAATGTGCCAAAGAAGTGCATGGGCTTTTTCCCGAAACGGCCCACAAACATGATCGACATCAAATCAAGGAAACCGTTGATAAAGCGTTCCAGGCCAAATTTGGAAATGCCGTATTTGCGGGGCCGGTGTTCCACTACTTTTTCGCCGATCTTTCGAAACCCGCTCCATTTGGCGATAACGGGAATATATCGGTGCATCTCCCCATAGACTTCGATAGATTTAATAACGTTCTTCCGGTAGGCCTTTAATCCGCAGTTAAAGTCGTGCAGTTTGATCCCCGTGACCTGCTTGGTGACCCAGTTAAAAAATTTGGACGGAATGGTCTTTCCGATGGGATCATGCCGTTTCTTTTTCCAGCCACTCACCATATCATAGCCTTCCTGAGTGATCATATGATATAAAGCCGGTATCTCATCGGGACTGTCCTGCAGATCGGAATCCATGGTAATGATGACATTGCCGTTCGCTACCCGAAAACCCTCATTCAGGGCAGCTGATTTTCCGTAATTCCTTTGGAAGCGGATTCCTTTAAAGGCACTATCAGATGCCGGCTTGGCGGCTATGAAGTCCCAGGAGCCGTCGGTGCTGCCGTCATCGACTAGGATCACTTCATAGCTGAACCTGTGCTGAAGCATCACAGACTTGATCCAGTCGCATAGCTCAGGAAGAGAATCTTTTTCATTGTACACCGGTATAATTACGGAAATGTCCATAGGATAATAGGGCTACAGCCGTTCCAGATTCGGCTTAGGGTTTTTCTTGGGGATCGCCGCTCCAATCAATGCAGCTATACTGCCCACAATCAGGTAAAAGATCAGAGAGCCGCCCACACTGGTGGCCATAAAAGTTCTTTTATAATTGTCCAGCGCTTTGCCAACCTGTTCCTGGTTGAGTCCTCTTTTTACCATAAACTGGGTGGTCAAATTGGTCATCATGTCCTTGTACCCGGGGACCAACAGGATGAAAATAATTAAAAACAACACAAAAATGCAAGTGGCTACCGCCGTGGTTTTGAACCCCATGGCCCACAAATTGCCGTAAGTGATGTCCCCTTTCAGGGCTTTGGCATGACTGATCTGTGCGGCGATGATGAAACCAATCAACACAAGTGCCGGGATAAAACCCACTTCGGAACGGGAAAACAGGCCAAATACATAGTATACGATAAACAGGGCTACCAGGACCACCCCTGCCAGCAGACCGAAATTGAGATGTGTTTTGAGTGCTTTGTTTTCCATATGATGCAGTTGAAAAGGAGTATCAGGCCGGTGTAAACTGGTGTTTATGGAGAATGCCGAGCGGTTTCCCCTTCAGGGTCTGCCCCAAGAAAGGTGAATTCCGGGACTTGGAACGAATGTCAGCTTCCGTGAAGACCCATTCGATTTCCGGATCAAAGAGCGTCAAATTGGCAGCTGCTCCTTCTTCAATCCGTGGCACTTCCAGTCCGAACAACCGGCGGGGATTCACGGAAAGCATTTCGATGACCCGGTCCAGTTCTATCTGTGGTAATGCTTTGCGCAGTACGCCAAATGCACTTTCCAGGCCGATCATGCCATCCTCTGCATATTCAAATTCCTTCTGTTTGCCGTCCAGTTCCTGGGGAATGTGATAGCTGGAAAAACAATCCACTACTCCATCTTTTACTGCGGCTGCTAAGGCAGTTACATCCTTTTGCTCTCTCAGAGGAGGATTGACCTTGTAATTGCTGTCATACTGTTGCAAGGACTCATCGGTGAGTAGCAGGTGGTAAGGCGTCACGGAACAACTGACCGAAAGACCTTCTGTACGCGCCTGCCGGATCAAATTAAGCGAATTTTCCGTGGACACGCCAGTAAAATGTATTCTTGAGCCGGTATAGCGTAGCAGGTCCAGGTCTCTTTTGATCAATACTTCTTCGGCAATGGCAGGTTTACCGGGCATGCCCAGCCGGGTGGACCAGAGTCCTTCGTGCATCAATCCGTTGTGAGAAATATCTTTATCGTCCGGTATCTGGATCAGAATGCCTCCAAAGGCCTTGATATACTGGAGGGCTTTGAGCAGGAGTCCGGAGGATTGTACCGGATGGACACCATCGGAAAAAGCCAGAGCTCCGCTGCGGTACATTTCATACATTTCTGCCAGAGATTTTCCTTCTGCCCCTTTGCTCACCGACCCGATCGGGTGAATGGTCACCGGCAGCGACGCAGATTTAGCGGTAATGTATTCGATTTGTGCCTTAGATTCAAGTACGGGGGAAGTATTGGGCATCACCATGACATCCGTGAAACCGCCCTTTGCTGCCGCCTGTGCGCCGGTTGTCAGATCTTCCTTGTATTCGAAACCCGGATCCCAGAAATTGGCAAAAATGTCCATCCATCCCGGAGATACGTGCAGGTTTTTGGTGGAAATGAGGTGATCAGCAGTGGAATCAAGGGTTTTTGCTACCTGGGTAATGTGGCCATCCTCCACAAGAATGTCCTTTTTTTGCCCATTTAAGGGCTGTCCTGGAGCAATAATTCTGACATTTTTAAGCAGCGTGCGCATGCAGACGCATTATTTGGTATGGTTAAAATCTTGACAATGGCCTTCTTAAAGAGGCTTTCTGTTATGTGCAACAAAAGTAACATAAAAGTTGAAATGGCTGTGAGACTAATATGTCTTGCCATGGAGAGTTACTTTTTGGAATATGGAAATTATAATTACTTTTGCAGCCCCTGAGAATAGATGTGATTCCCACATCAATGGGTACCGGTTTTCGGGATGTAGCGCAGCCCGGTAGCGCACTTGCATGGGGTGCAAGGGGTCGCTGGTTCGAATCCAGTCATCCCGACCCTTGGCCGGACAAATTGGAATCACCACCATTTGTCCGGCCTTTTTTCTTTGTAGAGGCCTGTTAATCTTATCTATACGTATGGCAACTTCATTCGCTCTGTTGGTTCGAAGTCGCTGTCCGTCAAATATCAGTTTTCCGTGGTACATCGAACCGATAATTTTACGTTTGTCTTCAATATCCGCTTCTATGTTATTGTTGGCAGAACGTGCATTCAATAGGCCTGTATCAATACTTCTGATGGAATATGAAGTTTGGTGTTTAATTTTCGAATAATGCCAAGTGACAGCTTCCGCTTTCGGTTTAAGATCTCACTGGCCCGACTTTTTAGACCAATAATTTCGGCTAAGTCGTTTTGGTCATAGTTTAATTGTTCCAATCTAAATTTTATTGCTTCAATCGGATCAGGCAGATCAACCGGGAAATTTTCTTCTTCATATTTTTCAATAAGAATGCTTAAGATCTCCAATTCATCTCCTTCTTTACTTCCTTTTTTAGCATCAAAGACTTTTTCAAGCCTTTCCAGCGCTTGCATATAATCTTGTTCTGTTTTTATCGGTTTTAACTTCATTTTATTTCTCTTTTTAATTCAGGATAATGGCTGAGCTACTTTGCATAGTTTATTGTAAAAAGAATGTCTCCCATTATTTAATTCGGTTTTTAGATATTATTAGCATCAATTTTGTCGTATTCGGCGTGCGTACCAATAAATCTTATCCACATCATTTGATAATCAAAATTTATGCGAGCGATTAGCCGATAATGATTCCCTTTAATATCGAAACATACCCTGTTATTTTTCAAAATGCTAATATTTGGGTAGTCTGCCTTTAATTCGTTTAAATGGTGCCAATTCCCCTTATCTACCTCCCGATACCAGGATTTTAGTTGTTGTTCACTATCTTTATGTTTTCTCCAAAATTCACGCAATGTTCTCTTTGCAATGACTCTCACTATTTTCCTGTTATTTTATTGCAAAGATACGGCTTAATTCCCAAATTGGGAATTTTATTTTGAATGGTAGTGTATAGGTATTTCCGCCAAAAATTGTACCTCTTATTGAAGAGGGGATTCTTACCGCTAAACCTTTGCCTGTGTCCGAACCCGTGATGGGAAATGAACTAAATCCTTCAGAGCAAAGACGAGTAGAAAGCATTTTCCGGCAACCTGAGTATTCCGCATCATACGTCGGATTGTACATAAATATCAAATTACTTGATTCATACTATGTCAACATCTTATAATTAAAAGCAGCCTCAGATCGTCTAAAAAATGGTTCGAAAATTGTCCACTCAAGACGACTGTTTGAATTGATTATCAATGACTTAAAAACTGTTCGGACATATTTCGGACAGTTTTTTGCTTTTATCTTAAAATAAGAACTGTGATATTTTTTCCGTCGGAAATTTTGCTGGGAATAAGACTCATGTATTATATATGGGATTAGGATATCAGGGGACGATGGCGTCTCATTTGCAGGAAAGATGATAAAGCTCAAAAGCCGCTTCCACCAAAGCCAATAGACATCGGTAAGTAATATGCGGGTCAGGCGACCAGGTGCCGGTTTCCCTTCCATAAAATATTACTGAATCCAGCAGATCCTATAGTTCACGCCGGACATAGGAAAGTGAAAAGTATTCCTCATAGCAGCTCAAATTACAGCTTCATTACTTTATTCTTTTTAGACTGTGTCTACAGTATCCGGGGATTTATAATTAATATAGTCCAATAGAAATAATACTACCAGGTAACAGTTTGCCAAAATGAGGGCTGACGTGAAGCCTTGTTTCACTCCCGAAAGAGAAGAGTGATTCGGTTAATTTTTAACCTATCATAAAACCCCGCCTTATATCAGAAGACTTTTTACTAAGCCTACTAGGTTTCTAGCTACCGGATTATAGGTACCGGGAAAGTATTTCTCACTATCTGTTGTCTTAACTAAATATAATTGATTTCCTCCTTGTATTTCCAGGTCTTCATCAAGCTTGTTTTCATTCAATTTATCAAGCAGTAAAATAAAGTCAATATAGGGACGGTTCATGAGCTAAGGCCTCCCGATCCGGCTTCCATGCTTTAATGGCCCCGATCTCGCCGGCAGACGGGAACTTATAGATAGGCTTGGGATTCCCTTTTGTAATATCCCAAAAGTAATGAACAATGCCGTTAGACAAAATGACGAACTGGGCGCCTACAGCCTTTGCATATTCCCTGGCTTGTCTTTTGGCTGTTAAGGGATGAAGGCTTTCTTTCTTGGCTTCAAGCACACATACCGGCTTATTGTTGTCGTCCAGCAACAGAAAGTCTAATGCGCCGTTTTTTGTTTCTTCATAATCATCCCCCCAGGCATCCATCTTTTTTTGGGTGATCTTTACATGATTTTCGAGAAGGATATTGGCCGGGCCGTCTTCATTATCAAAGAAACGCCAGCCTGCTTCTTCCAGCAGCTTATTAATCCTTATTCTCGCTTTAGCTTCTTTTTCTGCCATTTAACTATTTTGGATTGTTAATTCATATATCTTGTACCAATAGAAGAATGCCTCCGGGTTGGATTTTTTCAGTTTATTTAATTTATTGTTCAATGGTTCGGCTATCATCCAATCGTTAATTTGAGTCGGATCTTTAAATTGTTCAACCGCTGATGCATTGTATTTTATCAACGCTGAAAGATAAGCTGCTTTTGAAGCATGTGTGACGGCTTTCTCTATATGGTAGTTCTCTGAAAAGATGAATCCGCCGACCCGTCGGATACCGTTTTTCAATTCTTCAAAATTTCCGATGCCGTCTCTGCCCCTGGTTACTATGCAAAGCGACGTCTGGTAAATGTCTTCTAAAACATCGGTTGCCGTGATACCGCCGGAATGGCGATAAGCAATTTCCGTTTTGGCAAAGCGATGGAAAGTTTCTCTAATTATTCTGGCATCCCTTACCATGTCCAGTAGATTTCCGATGTCGTATAGCTGTTTGATAATCTCCATACTCATGCTGTCTTCTTTTTTGAAGTACGGTATCCCGGTTGTATTGGGAGCATAAGCAGTCAGTTTATCACCTAAAATATCTTCAAGACACGGAACATCAACATTTAGCGGGTTACCAACTACCGGGACAAAAGTTGACTGAATAGGTAGCGAAATAATCTTTGAATAATTTATTTTTTCAAACAAAATATCCAGCAAAATATATTCTTCGTCATTCCGGGTTTTATGTAAGGGCATATAGAAAAACTTATAATGCTCCTTTTTAATTTTCGATTGCGTAGTTCTATGTTGCAATTCTTTTCTTAAGAATCCCTGTTCTTTGGCAATTGCATCCAGTTTGGATGCTAAATTATCTGCTTCTCCCGCCAATATGATATCTATATCTATAGATAAGCGCTTTGTCGAGTTGAAATGCAACATAAGGGCTGTCCCGCCTTTTTATGTGTAGATCAAGGTTATGTAGAGTCTTTTTACAAATTTATTTAATATCAATTAATTAGATAACGAGTTGTTGCTCATTACTGCACATAATATTTCTAACTTTTGTATCAAACAAAATTTAGAAATATGGAACAGAAACACGATGGTTCAGGAATTTGCGATGTCATTCAACGTGCATCACAATACTTAAAGTCTAGTCTGGGCGTTTCAGACGCCACTATCAAAAGACATCAGGCCAATTGGCTTTACTTTTCAAAATTTGCAGCGAAGAAGGGGCTGAATTACACGACTGGAAACGCGTATATTCGATTTGTTGAATACCTTTCAGAAGAAGGGCCCAAGCTGTCAAACTCAAAACGTTCTACATTATACTCTGTCAAGTTATTGACGGAGTATCTCAGAAACGGAAAGATATTAAGCACGAAGGATCCTTGTACCTTCCATGGTGAGATCGGTGATAGAATGCAAGAATATATATCAGAGAAAGTATCTGAGTGCCTTCGTAAATCATCGATCTACACGTACCAACATCAACTTTCCCGGTTTTTAAATTATCTTTCCGAGAACGGAATAAATCATATCAGTGAGATTAGGGCTGAGCAAATTCTATTCTATATAAAGCAACTTCCACCCGAACATAAAAGCAACACATATATAGCAATAAGTATTGTTAAAAGATTTCTTAAATGGTTATTTGAACAAAAAATATCAAGGCTGAATTTAGCTATACAGATCCCGAGCGGACGTTATATTCAGCAATCTTCATTACCCACTATTTATTCACAGGAGGAGATAGAGAATACCCTTAAGAATGGCGTTGACCGAGGGTATTGCACAGGAAAAAGAAACTATCTTATACTGACACTCGCTGCCCGTTTGGGTCTCCGTTCATCCGATATCTGTAATCTTAAATTCGAAAATATACAATGGGATAAAAACATTGTAATAATTGAACAGGTAAAAACCGGCAGAATGCTAGAGCTACCATTGCTTCCGGATGTTGGGAATGCTATTATAGACTATCTTCAATATGGCCGTCCTCAGTCAGAAGAACCCTATATTCTTCTTACAGCCAGCTCGCCATTCCGTAAGATGCTGTCGTCGTCAATTTTTGGCATTACATCTTCAGCCCTCAAACGGGCCGGAGTGAGTATCGTCAATAAGAAGCATGGAGCACACGCGTTAAGACACTCTCTTGCAGCCCGCATGCTTGAAGGACAAACGATACTTCCCGTCATTTCAGAAGTATTAGGCCATGAAAAAACCGACTCAACAATGTATTATATGCGCATTGATATAAACTCACTAAGCGCATGCATGCTGGACGTAATACCAGTCGGGGATAGTTTTTATGAACAATTTAAATGGTAAAAGAATGAGCAAGATAATATATACCGGAATCTATGCTTCGTCGATCCGTGAGTTTATAGATTTTAAACGGCATTGCGGATTTAAGTACAATACGGAGGAAAAAATCTTTCTTCTTTTTGATAAGCTTACTCAGAACAGAAATGAAGACAGACTTGGAATCAGTAGTGAACTAGCCCTCGCATGGAGCATTAAAAGAAATAACGAGTCGGACGCTTATCGTTACAAGCGCTGTATAACGCTTAACCAATGGCTATAGTTTAATTTAGCGTTGTAAAACGCAAATTTGATAAAATTCTCTTTGCGTATTCCGATAGGTATGGATGGCTGAAATATCTGCGAGAGCTCTTTGTGCAAACTCTTTGGGATAGT
>Ga0164242_10000557_pt1 | contig 45051 bp, 27 predicted proteins | sample OricomgcompostMG_FD_108783 | JGI IMG/M metagenome (GOLD analysis project Ga0164242, IMG submission 108783) | Miracle-Growth compost microbial communities from Emeryville, California, USA - Original compost - Miracle growth compost (MG) ... | reverse complement strand
CACGAAAGATGGGCCGCACTCGACTATCGGAAAGGAGCACAGGAAGCAATATCCTCTTGGCTTTATGAGTCGGGGTAGTCGATTTCGTGAAGTGAGGACTCTATAAATACCAATCCAGTGACCTGGGAATCAACTCCCCAAGGGTTATCGCTGGCTTCTACCTTGGTTCTCGACTTGGTGATATGTGCAAGCTCCTGGAGCTTGGAGATATGCTACTTCCTCATGGACAGTGCTCCGCGTTTACGGGTAATACCAAAACAGATATAACGTCATAATTGCTAACGGCCGCTATCCTGATCATTGAGGGCGGTTTGATGGATTTCACTTGTAGAGAAACTGTAGATGTCCTCCTTCCAGGATCCCATCCCCCCACCTCCGCAATTCGAGGAGGGACGAACCGTTTGCCAAGTATTGGGAAAGCCATTGGCAGACTAGATCAGTCTCATATGCTTTTGCCAGAAGCAGAATAATACCTGCGAAGTGAGAGTCAGGCATCTTAGATGGTTCTGAGGCTCGGTTTCCTTGCAGGAAACCCAGCCATTGACTTCGGATATCTCCCTATTTGCCGCCGCCATGCTAAGTTTATGTTGTGGAAGGGTCCTAGCCAATCATTATTGGTTTGTTTCCATAGCCAAGGTGTAGCGGAACCGAGTTATCCATCTGCTAGCCCATTAAATGCAGGCTTGGCTTATAAGGGAAGGGGAGGGGAGGTCACCTACCATCGTGGATCAAGTACCCAACCGCGATGGGTTCAGTGGCTAATTTGTAGCATCGTCTACATTTCCCAGCTACCTTTAGTCAAGGTTTTACATATTCAACCTCGTTTGAGAACTAATTATTATTCATTACACAGTTTCCGGCCCGGGCCATCGTTCAAGAACTAAGTAGTTAACTTTAAGGCTTGTAATGTGCATAGGACAACCCCCATCGACAATACAAGTTAATCCAGACACCATTAACAGTTCGATGCCAGCCCAAATTGCAGACTTGGACCGATTTTATGGTGTTTAGCCTGCGCGGTTCCTATAATGAGGAATAATTGGAGAAAGTTATTCGTGGCGATGCTACTTGCCTACTGTGGTAATTAGTGCTTAGGTACGTAGGCAGGTAGGTAGCTAGTTGACCGCCACGAGGTGGCTCAAGTAAACTTAGCTTCAGTTTGTGCTCCTTGGAGTCTACTAAAATTTAGTGCAGTTTATCAGTACGAGACAAGAAGCTATTCCAACCCTTAAACAAAGTCTAGGTCTAGAGAGAAGAGTCTCGTCTACCGCACCACCAGAACAGGAGCACCTTTATCAACCTGCCGCGCAGTCATGATGGGAATTCACGGTTCACACACCAAAAAAGGGCAAACCCTTTTCAGGGTCTGAGTGACGAACAGCTCCTCTACTATGTAACCTCTTTGGGCTCACTTTCCCTTTTGAGTATTTGGGTTTTCCTGTACGTATTGGACTATGCATCATCTGTAGGTCGAATGCTAAAGCGGAGTGCTCGCGATACCGGCTTGAAGAGGGTCATACAAGCTCCTTCTTAGATGAAGGCTGAAAATTCCGGGCAGAACTGGAACCAGACATCACTACTAATGCCCTGGAGACTTTTTGTTGGAATTAATTAATATCCACTGTCCCACTTGACCCTACCCCGTCGTAAGCCGCCGGCCGCTCAAGGAGTAATCGTTCACCTATCTCTAAATCTACACATCTCCTCCGGCGGGTAGCACTAGCGGGGTCGTGAGTTTGGCATGCAAGTCATGTTACGTCAACGCCCTTGGCAGCCAATTCATCGCCGACCGAGGAGGTGTGACCTCCCCGGGTTGTTCTAAGTTCCGATATGTTTCTATACTTTACAGCACTCTGCTGGCCGCAATGTTGTGGAGGGCGGGCGCTATTGTCGGGCTTTTCACTGTCACGGTGACTGGGCATTGGCAGTTGCGAGTGGAGTGTACGGATGCCGCGTCCTTTGGTATCCATAACTTCATCTGCCCACGCCGTTTGTGAATACTCATATATGGACGCCGAGGCCAGCAGGCAACCCCGTTCATGTATATTTAGTGCTTGATGTTGGTATCGATTTAGCCCTCGCCTGCGGTGATATCAGGGCGAGAACTATTAAGAAAATTAAATTATGGTTCTTGATACCAACGATCTTGTTCAATGCAGTGTATTCCCCTAGGTACACAATTTCAGCAAAGCCAAGTATGAGCTCGACCAACGGTATAAGACGTATCCACCCTCAGTTACGGCGGCTTGGGCAACTGTAATTGAGGTTTGATGTTAGTGGTTGGCGTGGGGTGTCATTATTTCGAGCTGTGGAAGACCTAGAAGAACGTCTTCGTCTAAAGGCTGCCCCGTTACTCTACCTTCACCGGTGCTTGGCGTCAAGAGCGGTAATATATCGAAATAGCAACCATGGAATGAAAGTGTCGGGCTCCCGGCTGTCTCCAATAGTACTGGCTTGTTGCAAGCCTTGGGTGAATTTCACAGCATGCAAGACGTTGGGGTGAAATGGTGCAGGCGGGACGGTACCACGTAGAAATTGTGCCGACATCTCGCCCGTAACCTTCCACGCGGGGGTAGATAAAGGAATCGGATAATCCAGATACAAGTCCATCTAGCCGAGGCCGTGTTCGGTATGACTCTGCTGTGAAGGTCTTTGCGAATGTAACCTTCTCCATCTTGCCACCGTGCCGATCCGCATCTCACATGGCTCTTTGCATTTTCCAACGGGCTACAAGCTACACTGTGGTTGCACTTGTTCACCCAGCCGTCCGTTTATTGGTTTTCTCGGTTGCCTCCAGCGACTTTCATTGGATACAAGTCCCGTCCTCCGAGACTTTAGGATTCGCAGGTGCGTGAGAAGTGTGGGATGTCGTGCGGCTAATGCGCGGTTGAGCCGAACTAAGCGGCAGTATGCCGCCCACCTGTCGCGGATCAGATGGGCAGCCGGGTAGTAATTTACTCAGGGCTGCAGCAAGAAGGCAGCGAAGACGGGATAAATAGGGAGGGGCTTAACTTCTCCTGACTGTCAGATGCTGTCGCCCTAAGCATCCCTTGCAGAGCTTTGGGGCGGGACAAGGGCGTTCCTTCGTCCAAAAAGGTTCCTCAGTTAAGCGATCCAACGGGCATGCGAGGGTAGCGCCATGATGGTCAGTGCGGCCACCGGTTCTTGGTGAAATTCCACGCTACTGTCCCGCAATCGCAGTCCATTATTGACACCCAGACGGAAACGATGTCACCCCCGGTTTTCGGGTCACCCTCCTGCCAGTTTCGGGGACGGCGGCGGCCACTGGACTCCAATACCCACGCCGGCGATGAATTGAACCTGCTTGCACGGCCTCCGTCCAAGACCGCTCCACAGAAAGGAACCTGAACTATTGACGGCAGGCCTGCAGGGCGAGTCTACTTGTGGTTGTTCGCAATGACCCCGTCTTACGGAGAGGTGCGTGAGTAACACTGGTGTCACTGCCACATCAAGTTTAGAACTAATTACGATTGAGGTTATGAGGCTACCGTTCGGAGGCCATCCTTCTAGGCTGAGTTCCTCGTGGCGCTTCGAATATTTATATATTTTCCATTTCTCGTCTCGAAGTCGAGAGATCATCAAGCCACAATCGTCAGTCTCGTCAGTGTCGTCTACCCCATCAGCCCAGTTGTCTCGTATCCATTAATATCCTACCACCACAATGAAATCTCTCACTGCACTTCTCCTCCTACCAGCTCTGGCTTTCGCCGCCCCCACTCTCGACACTCGAGCAGGCCCACAAATCCAGGTCAGCTCCATCGTCGCCTCCGGCCCAGGTTGCCCGCAAGGTTCCTTCTCAGCCGACATCAATGACGATGGCACGGTTATCACCTTCGGTTTCGACAGTTACCAGACTCAAGTCGGTTCCGGGGTTAGCGGCTCCGAGCGCGAGAAGAATTGCGACATCTTCCTAGGCCTTCGATACCCTCTCGGCTGCACCTCCGCCGTAATCTCGACAACTTACCATGGCTTCGCACAACTAGAGAATGGCGTCTCCGGTGGCTTCCCCGCAACGTACAGCCTGTCGCCGGGATCGATCAGTGGCAACCCCCCCGAGACCACCTTCAGCTCGAGCCAATGGTCCAACGGTGGCGTTTACACCAAACAAGACTCCATCCTCACTACCGCAACCATCAATAGCCCAAGCCAACAAAATGTCAATTTCGAGCTCCGAACTCGCATCCGCCTCAATGGGGCGAATTCCAACCTCGCCGGCGTTCTGACTAGCGACGATGCCACGATTGCCATCACGCAGGTCAAGCAGTGTTAAGGATAGCCTTAAAGGGTTTGCCCAACGACTAGGAAACGGGGGTTATTAAGTAACGTAGCTATGCCTAACCGCTGTGGAGATTCAACCAGTTACTTTGTATATGCACTAATTACGTTCTGAATGAGCCACTACAAAATCAAAAATAGAGTTACAGAGATACTCTGCTAATATCTTTAAGCTCTCCAGAAAGGTGAATGCTGTTAAGAGAATTCAGTGAGACCCTATCTTATCGAGTCTGACTGACCAAATTGACCATCTCGCCTATGGACCTAGTAGCCTTTCCGTGTGCTTCTGCTGGTTAGGTATCTGAATCTATACTTATAGAAAGACGGTGTCATGAGGGCAATAAAACCACACGCTATAATATTTCTCATGGTTTAGACCGGGGCCACCTCCACTTCAGCCAAGGCGCTAGCCTTGTACATTTGAAAATGCAAAACTCGATAGCTCGGAGGGATGTGTAAATAGTGCACATACTAATAGCCCCATCACCGAAAGGGGTTGGGCTCCCTAACAGCCTGAACACACCGTATACGAGACTAATGAGTAACGGGACAGCCCTTTGAGCTCCCTTGCGCCTTGCAGGTTGCACGCATCAACACTCCTTTCAATCTCTCCCAGCTTGAGGCTAATGTAGCTGTCTAATATGATTTAACATACGCATGATCTACAGGACGCCTCTTCTATGTCTAGTCCACAAATCCCTCCGCCTTTTACCTACGTAGAATACTTACCTAGTAACTAATACAAAATCTAGGTAGGATAGGACACACCCCATCATTGCCCTAATGCATTTCCTAGGTGGTGTCACTTTGCCGCAAATTCATTCGGAAACCGCGGAGTAGCAACGACCGGACACGAATGATAACCCCGTTGAATAGTTCCGCAATCAAGCGTAATTTGGAGCATAGAGAAACCCAATTCTGTTACGATACCCTGGCCGAATCATCTGACGCCCAGTCCCTCCTCAGCCGGCTTCGTATCCTGTAACATCGACACCAACTTCCCACCAAGCCTTTGCAGGAGTGAAGGCCACAATAGGCAACATACACAGTCTAAGCTCTACGACTGCCTTAGACGCTAGGTGTATGGGATGTCTTGCACATTAAAGGGGGCTAAAGAGTTTGGCGAAGCTAACGTAGGGCCAGTGGGTTTCGGTTTCTCCATTAGCATGTTCTGGCCGGATGCCCTCGGTTAGCGGAATAAGATATCATTATATCGTCACATTGGAGTGGCTTCTGGAAATTCGAGACAATGCAAACACGGTAACCTCTTGGCGGGCCGGTTAACGAAGCGGGCACTCGAGTTAAAGACCTGACGCAATAAAGCCGAGTATGCTTATTTTTTAGAACTTTCCTAGAATACCGTCGGCAATGATACAGCGTTTGTAACGTGTTAGTCCGAGCACATTTACTTGATTACATGTTTCTTGGCGACTTGCCTTGGGAGGATGCGCGAGATGTTCTAGTCGCTTGTATTGGCGTCTGCGGGTGTCGCACCAAAGCAACCTACCCCGACTATCCGGGGGAAACGGCGACGACCAACTAGGAGTATTTCTGGAACCAACTGTTAACAATCTAGAGGGAGAGGGAGAACCACAAGAACCAGGTACTGGAAAAGGGTACAACAGGTCCATGGCCGGTGCATTAGACCATGATGACGGACGAGTTTGTTCGCACGGATCTCGAACGGAAACATAGTAAATAGCGAGTACATGCAACATTCAGCTTACACCTAGGCGCTGGACTGATACGCCGAAAATGGACGGTCAGTGTTAACCCATCAATATATCCTGGAAGGGCTAAGCTGGTGCGCAGGCACCATTGAGAGCATTCAAACCCCTACCAACCATCCCATACTGTAGCCATCCTTCAGGAACATCGAGAAAATGTGTATTCCGAGGTTGGTTGTTTTGGGACCTCGGGTGGGTTTCCTGTAGCATGTTCACTTTTACCTAATTATATTCCAGCGCGAAGAGGCTGGGCGTGGGAGGAGTTTACATACGTAGAGGTCAGGAATAAATTCTGATCTTCCTATTCTACATGATCTACCTCTCTCGATGGTCTTGAGTACGACTACCACTTCCGGGATTCGAATATTCGTTAATACTACGTAGCTACGTTATGAACATCGCATCGCTCCAGAGCCAAGTCATATCAACATGAGATTTAGTGCCAAGTGCGGTGAATAGTGTGAATAGCCAAAGGCTGGCAAGATTACACTAACCATAGGCAGAAGGCACATCAAGTTCACTTTCTAAACAGGTATGGTTTGGAATTTTTCTTGCTGCCCTGGAGTCACATACGACGAACATGGCATTTCGGGCCCACCGTTAGAAAAGTGGGTTGTGCTGAACAAGAACAATATCAAAGCGCATGCATAGGTACATCGTCATATAACGAAATCCTTGTCTGGAAACAGCCCTGTTTGCAAGAAAAGTAGCCAAGCCTTAATGTAAGCCGCATGCTTTCTCGGTCTTGGCCTGGCTAGATTTCGCTGGCATGGTACGCCAAGCCAAGGAATGATAATTGGGGAAGCAGCAATCATCTGACGTAACAGCTCCCCCATAGGCTCGCCCTCGATTTTCTTTTGCGTGTGCAGAGCAAATGGTTGGGATAGAAAAGCCCACGCGCGAAGAAATAATTCGAACCCTGGCCAGAGGTAAGCGCTATACACGAGATCAATCGAGTGACAACCAATTGTCTTTCGACTTTGGTACTGGCAACCAATTAACTCTTAGTATTGTTATCGCTTACGAGAGAAAATAGGGGCGTATGGCCTGTAATATTGCGCGTCAGACAGTCTTAAATCCTGTCGGGTCAATCGGAGAAGGATTGCAAAGTTGATCCTTAGGCCAATCAGGGCTCCTTCTGGCCCAACCCATCTGCCCCGCATTTGCAATTTCAGGGGACAATTGCCCTGTTGGTGACCCGTGGCTGGCTAAATGCAAAGGGTCATATAAATCTCGGCAGACCTTTCGTTGACGTATTTGGTCATTTTCTGCCCGCCTGTCCGCCACGTAAGGTATTGGAAATTAAGAGCTGCAGTTTTATGCTAGGTCGATAGCTCTGGGGTCTTCCGAGGCACAGCTTCTTTCCGACCATACACCGCAGATACCAGTCACACAAGGAAAGTTGATGTACCGATCTAAATCCTTCCTCACCAAGCGGTCAAACACAAGCCCTACCATCCAGGGAACTACTTGACGAGGAGCAAGAATGGCAGGCACTATAATCATTACCGGGGCAAACAGCTCTCTAGGTATTCCCGCCGTGGAACACCTACTCAGCAAATACCCCGAGTATAACGTCATTCTGACGGTCCGGAACGTCTCAGACTCGGATGTCAACACCAAGCGGCTACGCGAGACTATCGCCCGCCATAAGGACGCCAAGGCTGATATTCGCCAACTTGACCTGGCCAACCTGTCCGCGGTACACGACTTTGCCGATACGGTGGTCGCCGAGGTCGTGGCGGGTAAGCAGCCGCCGATAGCTAGCATTATCGGCAACGCCTACTACTGGAACCTCACCACCGACGCCGTTGAAACGGGAGACGGATTTGAGACGACTTTCCAGGTTAACTACATCTCGCACGTTGCCTTAGTTCTGCGGCTCCTGGGTAGCTTCGGTCCCGAGGGCGGCCGAATCGTGCTTCTTTCCAGTGATGCACACTGGCCCGGTAAGAACTCGCTGGAGAAGTACACGCCGACCATCCCCGAAGACCTTGACTCTCTCGTCAAGACGCCTCCCACGACGGAGAAGGACAAAATGGGCAAGGGCTTCCAGCGCTATGCAAACTCGAAGCTGGCTACCGTTTCATGGATGCACGCCCTGAACGCGCGTCTGGAGAAGGTAAGCCGTTTCCCAACCCTGGTAACCCTCGGCCAAAACACGAAGTGAATGTTAAACCACATGCCTAGGATGCGGCGCTCAGCAAGATCACGGCGGTGGCCATCAACCCCGGTAATCTCTCCGACTCGCGGGCCTTGAGAACCAACACGCCTCAGATGTTGCACTATCTGCAGAAGCTAGTTCTCCAACCCCTCCGGCCGATAATGCGCCTGAGAGACCCAACGCTGCGGTCCTGCTCCGAAGCAGGTGTAGACGTTATCGAGCTGGCTACGGGCAAGGCGGGGCCTGGCGAGCGGGGTCACTTCACCCTCCTCAAGAAGGACCAGAGTTCGGCCGAGAGCAATGACAAGACGAAGCAGGACAAGCTGTGGAAAAAGAGTGCGGAATGGGCCAAGATAACTCAAGAGAACAGTGCTCTACAAGGAGTCTTGGAGTAGGAGATAGTGCAAACTATCATATGAGTAGATCGACTGTTCGGCGGGCGAAATATGGAGACAAATTGGAAGCATGTTACATCCTGGGGTCTTATCTGAGCAATATAGATTGAATCAAATGGGATACGCCTTTTGTTCCAAGCGAACCGCTGCAGTTCTATGCACATAAGCAATTGACTGTAAGGAGAAAGGTTACAGGAAACTAACTAGCCTCGGCCCTGAATACCCTACGAGTACTCGCTATTCACTCTGTCTTGCGTCGGTCTGAAAATTTCTTCTGGAAGACTGAGGTCTCCATCTTCTCGCACGCTAACTGCCAGTCTGTTGTCCATCCACGGTGGAAGGGCTGGTAGCCTAGCATGGCGCCCACCCACCTTCCCAACAATATGCCTAATCCCCTAGAGATGTTCTGGCCGAACGGCACCCACCAAGGAAATGAAAGATATGAGCCACCCGCGTCGAACATCTGACGTACACAGTTAGCGATTCGACTCAGGAGGTTATGTTGGCGAGGAGACCCCAGTTACACCAAGGGACGGATGGGGATTTGAGGCCATGATGGTATCCAACATACCGACATAACTTGTAACAGGTCCACCTTCTGACCTCCAATCACAATCTTGTCCTGGTACGCATACCAATTCTCGAAAAATACCGTATCAAGTCTATAAGCTTGCTCCGTCTCCTGCCCTGAAAGGATAAACCTCGTCGTCGGGAAGCTAGCCGCTTCCATTGACGAAGGCGGACACAGCCTATGGTTCGCCCACGGCTTGATGGAGAACTCGCCGTCCTCCGGCCCCAGGATCAGTTCTCGCCCATCGATGTCTACCCCGAGCCGGCCCTCGATAACCTGGACGTACTCCTCTTGATACGGGTGAAAGTGCATTGGTGGCTTCTCCGAGGCGACGGCCACCAGACGGGGATGCTGGAGCTCAAACGTCACCTCGAAGGCGAATGCGCGGTGCGGATGTGCGATGATACGGGTTGTTATGGCGCCTTCGAAACTGTGGTTGTGATGGAGGTCATTCGATTTGTGGCCCCTGGTGACGTGTGGTAACTGGTGGAGATGGAAATGCGAACTTACGCTCTTATTACTTTGCCGATGTATGGCGACAAGTTGCCATCTCTGGCTGTAGAGGCCATAATTCCAAAAAGAGTTGCTAGGTAAAGCTATCCAAAAGGGTCGAACGCGTGAGAGCCTGTATTCCGGGGTGCTGGAATCTACAATGCACCTTCTTGGCTTCTAGAACATCCACGCCACAGGTCCGGCAAGCTCGTGGCGTAAAAAGACGGCTGGGGGACCGAGAAGCTGGGGAAGCAAATCGTGGGAGGAGACGGAAGGTGGCAACAGGAAACTGACAGAAAGCATTACCCCAAGATTCCCCCGCACTTATGCATGCAAGGACCAACTTGAGGAGTGAGAATGTAGATCACAGGGGCCAGCACCACTTCACGTCTAGAGCATTGCTAAATCAACCGTATTGCAAAGAGAGATTCTCGTGATCCTGTGAAACGGTTAATATCAAGCCTGCTGCCCTTACAGGCCTCTAACGAGCCGTGCTTCCGAAGCCGAAACGCAGCATGGATGGGTAACACAAACTGCGAGTTGCCTCCGTGTGTAGCCTTTTTGTAATGTAAACCAATATGTTAAACTGGTAGAGTCGGAACTGTTGAGCCATGCGACGTTGCATTCGCATGGCCATCGGAAAGCGAAGGATTCATGCTCATCTCTATCCAAATTGTTATCTAAGTGCGCCCAAGTTAGCTACCAAGACACTTACAATTTGTGCCGGTACAAGTCAACCACATCTTACAGCAAAAGGCTTCTTAGGTAAATAAGCGACCATTCCTTCAGTTAGTAGTCCGGAAATTTTTGATAAGGTTCTGACAAACTAGCGATAGCGACATTGTAAGGTTCCATATGACCCACAAGCTTTACGTGGTTTACCAGTTCGGAGTTCCTGCCGTCGTGACGACAGTCGCGTCAGAGCAGGGGCTCCTAATTTGGACGTCATTAAACCTCTAAATTAATCTTTTCCTCACCAAGATACTCCACGAACTCGGTTACTCAGTCGTCGGCACTTGGTACAACCTCGTAAGACGCGAGGCGGCGCTATCTTTGGTGGGGACCGACCAAAAAGTATATGCCGCGATCAATAAGGACCATATCCGGGGCGAGACCAGTTTTGCCTAAGTTCCAAAGTTGGTGGCCAACTATCGTTTCATGCCGGAGCTTCGCGTCCAGTCCCAGGATCTGAATCAGAGACAAGTACAGTGGTATCCAGCAGTACATGTATTATAATGTATTATAGGTAGGCGCACCTTAATATGGCGACAACCCCACGGCTATTCCAGTCAATAGGCAACATGGACATGTACATACTGGGTACCTACTCCATAGAAACATTCATCGTAGCCAAGATCTGTCATGGGCACCAGCTGAGCTCCTCCCTAAAATGGTTAGGTTCCAACACAGTTATCAGATGATACTTCGCTCCGCAGGGTTGTTTGAATTCAAAGTATAATCAGCAGCTAATAAGGGCCAATCGGAGTATAGGTATGGCGGGACGGGCCACAACGGCAGATACCCCAGATTTCGTGGGGGTCGACTGCCGAATCGCAGCGAATAGTGTAAACGAGCCCCGATATTAATGCCTATTTTATACATCTACCCCATCCCCGTATTTTCATTCTCTCTCGTAGTTGGGGACCCTTCCCAGTACGGTGGGTTTTTTTTTTTGGAGGCCTGCACAAATATGGGGAGCAGATTCAGCAAGTAGGATACGGACGAGCGGTTGTGGTTCATTGGCGAACGGTACCAGGACCTTGGCAATGGTGCCGCTCAGCTCGTACAAACCATGTACGTATAGTACTGGCTAGGTAGATCTCATATGGTCCCGGGATCTGCAGAGTTATCGATGGAGATGAACGCACACCCTCCAACAGCACCGTGTCACATGCCAAAAGACCGAAGACACGTGGAAACGTGCTAGGTAGCAGGACTGTGCAATTGAAGATGCTAACATGTAGCTTTGCCCTAGTGACCTATTTCAGTGCGACAGGACAAGAATTGACCAGAGAGTCCACGGACTCTACCGACGTGCCCCTGTTGATATCCTAATCAGCTTAAGAGATTACTCAGGTATCTTGAACCCCCCTGGAACGAGCTTCCTGAACACGAGATCCGGATCGTAAATCTTCTGCACCTCCTTTAGCCTTGCGATGTTCTTCTCTCCATAATGTCCAATGACATCTTGGTCAAAGCTGGCATCGTTCATGAAGATGTACTCAATGTAGCTATCATCCGCCTTGGCTGCCGCATCAATGTTCTCAATCATAACGCTGGTGGCCTTGTGAGCGCTATCGTCTCCCTCAGGTGACCACCAACCCGTATCGAGCGCCAGCCATGTCTGGTTGACAGCTTCCAGCCCCAAGGCGTTGCCACCGCGCTCCTGACCCGCCAGGACGGCGCTAGCCGAGATCGGCTGCATACCGAAGGCTTGGGCGCCAGCAGTGAGAGCTTGGATTTCCTTGAGTTGAGGGGCCGAAGTAACAATTTCTTGAAGTGCCTTATATGTTGCGGCTTTGGGCTGGAAGCTTGTTGACTGCCAGTCAATCCTACAGATAGAGTTAGTGCCAATAGTAACTAGGGGTTGTAGTTTGAAATAGGATGGGTAAACGTACCGTGGGATATCTGGAACCTCCTGGCCGCTAAGGAAGTCGGTAAAACTCTGGATCTTGGTGGTATCCATGACGGCGGATATGTTGTTGAAAGCCGCAAACGCCGGCGGGTTTACTTCAGGCTTCAGGTAGACCATGTTAAGGATGGCACCAATGCTTGCATTAGTAGGGAAGGCTTGCAACATCAAGTTTGCATAGGGATCCTTGTTGTCGACAGTTTGGTATTCCAGCATAGCATCGAACAATTCCGGTAGTTGATCAAGTGTGTAGAACCTAATACCACCCCAGACTTGACCAATGGGGTATGTACGACTGGTGAAGGACGTCACGATGCCTGAAAAGTGAATAGTGTTAGTCTGTCGATGTCGGTCTAAGGGAGAACCCCCGTGGGCATACCAAAGTTGTTAGCTCCGCCCTTGAGGGCCCACCATAGATCCGGGTTTGATGTGGCGTTGGCATTAACGGCGGAGCCATTTGCAAGGACGACCTATAATTCGATTCGTTAGCCATGGCCATATCTTTCGCACGACGAGAGAACGCTACTTGCCTCGTAATTGACAACATTGTCGCATCCGAACCCGTAGAGGTCAGAAAGGTAGGACAGCCCACCTAACACACGAGGTTAGAGGCTATCTCATCTGCGGTATGGCGAAAAGGGTGTTATACTCCCAAGCATGAAACCACCAACACCAACTCCCAGAACTCTAGCCCCGACAACGGTGACATTGTATTGGTCGAGTTCCGGGTATACCTCTCCCCACCTCAGCCCGGTGCCAATCACGGCGACATTGTCCTCAGCTATGTATTTGATGTCGTTGAACCTCGACATGTCGATCAAGACGCCGCCATTGGTATTCGCAAACCCAGGTGCCGTCATGTGGCCTCCCGAGCGGACGGCAAAAGGGACCGATTGGTTTACCAAGGTGCGAACAATGTCCTGGAGTACCTGAGTAGAATTGGGCTGGGCAATGCATGCGGGGCTAGCCCAGGCCGTCTGGGACCTGAAAATAGGAGTGCGAATAGGTCAGAGACGAGACTGTAGGGCCAATTGGGGCCGGATGGATCAAGAGCGAACATCTCCAAACGTACCAGTTTATCTCCCTCGCATTGTTGTACGCTATGTCGTCCGCCGGCAAGATAATGAGATCACCTTGGGATTCCCGAAGCTGGTTACATGCATCAGTGGCAGCAGCATCCTCTGACGCTGGGCAACCGTCATCGGGATCATCCGCGACGACTTGCGAGGTCAGCGCCAGGAAGCCGAGGAAGGCCTGCAGTGCCGTGAAACGAGCCATTCCCAATTCTCTATCTCGTCACTCGTAGCAGAGAAGATTGCCGTTAGCCAGTTCTCAATCGTTGGGGCTCCAAATGATTTTAAATATGAGTAGGGGTGTTTTGCCTACTAAACACACCCCACCCCTGACCCACCACGGGAGAAGGCCGCCGAGGTTTAATGAGGCAACCACACTTGTTTGTCGGGCATGTTTTCATTAACAGCGGATATGAAGTTGAGTACAATATACTTTTCTGTTTGAGTCTCCATTCTGTAAGTTGATGAATATTGGGTCAGCATGGGGTAGTGGGGAAGGGAGTGAGCCGTAGGCCCGATGCGATCTGCGCGCCTGTCTGGTGACCCAAGGGAGACCGCCAGCCTGGGCCGGGTGCCGTGGGAAAACGATGGCGATGGGTGCGTATGGATCCAGTAATGAGTGTGAGATATAGTAAGGAGCTGCAGCACACGTGTGCTAAGGATACCAGCCGGCGAGTATCAAACCGACAGAAAGCGAAATCTTGGGCTTTGGGTCGGTCACCCCCCCAGGCTCTCCTGGGGTCATCCCTCGCGTATTTCCCTGCCCCGAAGCGTCCTTAGCTCCTATCAGCTCGAGATAAAAAGGGGGTGATGGCCCTCCTATCCGGCTGCTTCTGCTCCCAGACCGGTATCTCGATGTTCGTAACTGAAAGACTCAGACTGCTAGACTAACATTATTCCCCGACCATGAACGGCTCGAACACCAACGTCACTCAAACCACCGCTGGGATTACCAACGCAAAGTTGTACACCAACGGCAACCCAAGCAACTGGAAGCCCCTCGCCTATGGAACCAACACCAATGAACCCCTCCCCACCAAAGAAGGTTTCCAGAACACTGCCCTCGCCCAGCAGTATGGAGGGGGCCATGCCGGCGGCTGGGTAGCTCGGCTTCCGCCCTCGTGGGTTCCCTTCGTGCAACTCGCACGACTCAGCCCCCCCGCCGCCATCGCCTTGATTTACTTCCCTCATTTCTTCGGGGTCATCCACGCCGCCATCCTCCAGCGATCCCCCGCCTCCCAGGTGCTTGGGGCCGCCTTGCTCATGCTAGGTGGCACCTTCTTCTTTTCCAACGCGGCACACGCCTGGAACGATCTCATCGACGCGCCCCTTGACGCGGCTGTCGCCCGCACTAGCAAACGGCCAATTCCTCGTGGCGCCGTGACCCCTCGTGGCGCCTTCCTCTTCGCCCTCTCGCAGGCCATTGGTGCCGCGGTGTTCCTCTTCTTCCTACCTCAGGGTAGCGCTGCATATGCCATTCCGAACATCATCGGCACGACGTACTACCCCTGGGCCAAGAGGCACACCAACTTTGCACAACTAGTGTTAGGCTTCTGCCTCGCATGGGGCATTATTATGGGGTCGGCCGCCATGGGTCTCAAGCCGTTCACGGGCGGCCCTTTCTTTGGTGGTGGCGGCCTGTGGGTGGAGAGCTCAACAGCATACTTGTTCCTTGCCAGCATCTTGTGGACAACAATCTACGACACCATTTACGCACACCAGGACTTGCAAGATGACCTCAAGGTCGGACTTAAGAGTTTTGCCGTCCTCATGAGGGAAAACACGAAACCGCTGTTGTGGTTCCTCCTCGCCGACATGCTAGTCTTGCTCGGTGTCTGTGGATGGATAAATGGGTTCGGGCTTCAGTACTACATCATCGCCACCGGAGGGTGTTTCAGCGGGCTAGGCATCATGATTGCAAAGGTAGAACTCAAAAACTCCTCTAGTTGCTGGTGGTGGTTCAGATATGGCTTCTGGCTTGCAGGAGGGTCGATTGCTGGTGGATTGCTCTCCGAGTATATCCTCATGTAAGCTAACCTTGTTACGGGTGTATGCGTACACATGAGAAGGGGGTCTACATTCATTACTACCTTTCCTCCCTCTCTTGGCCACTGGAACCATCTTGTAGTGATATTAGAATGATGGCTCCAAGTCGCGGCATCCACATATGAAGCCCCTTTTCCACAAAGTAACCAAAAAAGCCATGAGAAGGTCGGGACTGCCAATTGGTAACACCGCATAGAGTACTCCCCGGTAGCCCGGAGTTTTCCATTATCATGCATATTGGCTAAAATGGACGTACAGCCGGGATACGGGGAATAGTATGTTTCCAGGTGGTGCTCGGCGTTGGTATAATCATATATCGAGCCAAGTACAAAGGATAGAGATACTATGGTCTGCGTCTCCAGTAGATGAGAGATGAATATCTAAGCTGAGAAGCATCGGCAGTATCATCACCCGATGAATAATATACGTAGAAGCCTATTTTACCCCATCATTCATCATTCGGCACACGGCAGCGAAGGACATTTTGCATTATCCGTCTGCCGAAGTCAGAACCCAGGACGTTCCAGAAACGGCAGCACTTGCCGAGATGCAGCAGCCTACCGACGAGTCGGCCCCGTAAAGCACACCTATTTATCTAAGCCGTGGTTTCTCCATCTGGGATGATGGGGTGGATCACCCAATTCCGGAACCGCAGCCCAAAGTGGATATTGTTTATACTCTGGAACATCTCTTTGATCTACCGAACACCCTGGGCTAGCATACCCAACTCCCCCTCCCCCCGGTTCCCCCACGATAAACAGGCCATTCGGCTGGGCTCCTTGTCCATGGGGTCGTCGTGGAGGAATGTTCTTGAGCCCTGTGTGTCACCGGATGCCACCCGGAACACGATCCTCCCCAATGTTAATAATTACTAGATGAGCTAGTTTTAAGTAATTACTCAAGCACGACGTTAGTCGGCCACATCTCAACATCGACCGTATACGCTTCCCGTCGGAGCACGGGTAAGGCGTTACGGGTCGTCTAGTCCTGGCGCGGCAGGCAGGGCGGATGTTTCGGGTGGTTCGCGTTGATCGCTTTAAGCGACAGCCTTAACAGCCCTTAGCCGGTGGCACTGGGTCCCCTGCAGTGCCAATAGAGGCATCTCTTTCCTGACCGGCTCAATGTGACGCCGACTTGCAGCTAGCTTGGTATCCTTAGGTGTTGCTGGTCGAATCGTAGCTCACCAGTGCAGTTAATCAATCAGTGGTGTGCTTTATAATTTCCTTCTCCACTAGACACGGAATAGTCCTATACCTTAGGAGCTGGGTTCTGTATCGCACCTAGCGTGTGGTAAGAGAGTTTGTTGGGCGTGGTTGTCAGTGCCTTGTCTTGGACCAGGTCTAGGGCTGGTGGTAGAGGAATTGAGTGTACTGTGTGCCTGTGATTGGCCATTCATTTTCATGCTGTTTAGCGAACGTTCCCTCCTTTCTGAATTGTTGAAGCTGACGTTGCCCTTGCGGTGAATCAGCGGGATGAGGGCAACTTTCCTTAACTTGGACCGGTCTCCTTGGCCGTAATTACTCAGAGAGGTGTTTAAAATGCTTTACCGGGCCTCAAATTCTCCTATATGGTAGAAAGGGAGGTAGGTGGTTCCTTCCTGCGGTCATGCGAAGGTGCTTTAGTTTGGAGCTAGTGTGGTTGAAGCCTTCGATGTTTTCACGTAGGTGCAATGAGATGTGAGATCTTTCTCAATTGCCGACGGAGAGAAGTGAGACGTTGATAGACGTTGATATTACTTGAATGATAGACTTTGGATGTCTGGTTGGCATTATCTTGGAAGTGATTAGCCTCGTTATCAACGTTCTGGTCAGCATGGTTCTTTATGAGCTCCTTGTCCCGGATATCCCGATCGATGATGTCCACGGCTTGCGCTCCTTTCTGGGCAGCTGTACTATTAGGTGATGACCTGTCTATCCTACCCAAACCAAATGGAGGTGTAGGAGATATCTCCCTTGTGGCAGGATCTGTCCTTATAGTAAGTAGTCCGACATGATTTTTCCGGCAGTTGGTGCAAGGTCTTTGGATTTGGGCGTAGCTACGTGCTACGGGATCCTCACGTAATAGCTGATACGTAGCAGACTAGTCTTAGAAGATGATTACGGTTGTCAGCTGCAAACTCCATGATGACGCTGAACACGTCGCTTGTGACACTGGTTTGGTATCCATGATACCCGGAGAATGGTCGAATCCAACCTCGTCGACGCGGACTACGGCGTATCCATTCCGAGTCTGAATACTGGGCCAGGCGTTTCCCTGGCTGAACGACCACACTCGAGTTGGGTGTTCAACTCGACATAGGGTTTGGGGAAGAAGTTTTGACCGTCAGCGTGAAAGTTCTAGCCAGGGATATTGGGGATCGACCGGCACCACCTGATCTTGCAATGCGTGTTTTCCGTACGGCCCGTAGGCCACGAGGGCCTGAACCGGCGCGGGCCTCCCTGGAGGTACACGTTGCAGCGGAGCAACATTGGGCTTGACTAGACCTGTTCCATTTTGTCTAAATGCCAGTGAATGACTCTCATCGTTGACCCGAGTGTCTTTAGTTTCGTTGGGCATAATGGCAACGGTCCGTCGGTCAAGAGGTTGGCGCAGGGCAGCTCGGTATAGACGGCAAGCGTCCTTTCTTGTGAAGTCTGTGTTAGAAAGTCTTCGTTGCGACAAACTAGGGCTATTGCTGCACAGGCATGTGTTTTAAGCCCGGTTCGGCATGTAAATATGCCTCGTGGTGGAAAAATATACTCGGCGACGTCTGTGATATGCAACACTAATGGACTCGCTGTATTAAATACAATTCAAGGGAAAGCCCGTCCCTGGATGAACAACGAAACTCTCGGGTCTGCGCGCGAGGTCCGTACCAGAGGGCAATGCAAATAAAAAAAACACAAGGAACCTGTTAATGCAGTCCGCTCTCTCCCGTTTCGGCCATGTACTTCTGACACTGGATCAACATCTTCACTTGATCACCAACTGCCTCTAGACGGCCCAGAACCTTCACGTTTCCGTCCACGAACCCCAAGATCGAGTAAGGAATCTCGGTCTCCTTACAGAATTGCCTGACCATCATCTGGACTTTGCGGAGATTGTGCCTCGGCACGCGCGGGAAGAGATGGTGGACGGCCTGGAACTGCAGACCACCGTGGATGAAGTCTAGCCAGGCGGGGCAGTCGACGTCCATGGTGGTGCGTAGTTGGCGCTGAGGGAAGGACTCGGACTCGCCTAGCTCGGAGGTGGACATGCCCCAGTGCGACAGGGTGATCTGGACGTGGAGGGGCATGGTGATGACGTGCGAGACCAGGACGAAGACCACGCGGGTGGTCCAGGTCGGCAACGTGCGCCAGAGTAGGCAGTAGCCGAAGAGGAACCAGTAGCAAGTCATGAAGGCAATCTCCGTGGGGCGAATCCACCACGCCTTGGTGCTGCCCAGCGACGACGACTTGGTGGACAGCACGTGTAACCACGAGAGGAGGTAGAGGTTGAAGCGTGCGATACCCATGACCGGGTAGTAGGTGTAGTGCTGGTAGGGGACCATGAATCGTGCCACAGCGTCCCAAACAAATGTGAAGTCATAGTAGCTAGAATGAATCGACCTGAAAAAGGCGGGAGACGTAGCGAAGAGAGGGACGTTCTGGATGTCGGGGTCGTGTTCCTGAAAACAATACTGTCAGCACATGCTCCAGAACGAGAAGAGAATGAAGGTTGCGGAGGGCGGGGCTGACCGGCTGGTTTGTGATCAGGTGGTGAACATTATGGCTGCTCTTCCACCATCCGATGGACAGACCGCAGCAGAAGTCGGCGATGAACATGCCAATGAGGGTGTCCACAACGAATATGTGGGTGATGGCGCGATGCCCAGCATCGTGTGCCGTGAACATAATTTGATGCTAACACGCATGACGTTAGCGCACGATGGTCCTCTTTCGCGATGCGATGAAATCCCTCTGGGAACGAACCCAGAATAGGCCCAGGAGGGCTGCCGAGGTCGTATACCACCCGTAGCGCAGGGCCACGAGGAAGCCCGCGAAGAGGGCGCTATAGCGGATCATCTCCTTGCCGTACTCCAGGTATGGGCAATCGTAGAGCCCCTCGTTGTGTATCCGTTCGTGCATCGCCCGGTACTTCCGAACGATATCCTGCTGGCGGACAGGGTCCAGCGACGGGTAGTCCTGGATGTCTTGGTCGACCTCTTTGCGCTCAGCCCACTCCGTGTATTTGGCTGGCGACAGCATTTCAGCCGACACATGATCATGCGGGGCGGTGGAGGTCCTGTCCCCGCGGGCGCCGCCTGGGGGGACACGCCACCGAAGGCCCGTCTGCAGGCCGGGCTGGGGTCCCTTCTCCGGGCTATCCGCATCGCTGTCGTCGGAGGTCAGGGAGGTCCTATCAGAGAGGCTGCTGGAGGAGCTGGTTATGACGCTATCGGCAGTATCTTCCTCCGTATCCGAGTTACACTCGCCTGAGCATGCAGGTGATGTTTCCTGTTTGCGATATATTCCCCCTCTTATTGGTGGTCGTGTATTGACCCAAGGCCCCGCTGGCTTCCGGCCTATCCGGAAGGCTTTCATTGTTTTCAACGTGGCGGCCGAGTGGTACCTGCATCCCCCGCGCCAGAAGCAGCACCTGTCAGCAACCTAATTCCGACTCTAATGCATGTCATCCCGACCCTTATTTGATTTAAGCTTAAACCGGGTTCACCCTTCTTTTTTGTTGCTTCATGGCTTACTTTGTTTGCATGGCATGGGATTTCTTTTTTGGGCTAGGATATGTGGGGCAGGGAAGGAGGGGGCCGCATAGGTTTGAGCAAAATAGGTAAAAATGGCAAGTACATGTAGGTTAGGTACGGTGGTGGGTATAGATAAATGGAAGGCTGAGCAATTTACGCATTGATTTCGTCGGTCGCATCTTTCCCTACCATATGGAGGATAGCAAGACGTCCTCCCGGGTGTTTATCGAGCCATGAGTCCAGTCGCAGGACGAGGTCCTCGCAAATGACAATGGTGTGACCCTCCGCAATCATCCCTTCCACCGCCCGCGGCGTGATGATCCTATCGCGATTCATGTTGACTTTGTAAGGAGTGCGTGCAATCCGTATGTTCGAGGGGATCCGACGAGGAAGGTGGACCGTCGAGAGAAGGCTCGGTCTGATTCGGAGTCGCGATGTTGTCGGATCGTAGGCCGAAGACCGAGAGGTAGAGGGGGGATAGGAGGATGGCGAACGGAGATGGCGCCGGATGGATGGTAGACGGCGGGAAAGGAATGGACAGAGGGAGGAATAGATCCAGGAACGAACGAAACAAACCAGGTTGGGTGTTGTCTGTCGGCAGCACGGGACCTATGAATACTCTTCACTATGTACCCGGGGGGGCGTGAAGCATTTGGACGATAATTATTACTGCGCGGAAATGTGGACGACTGTGCGAGAATCGCAGATCGGGGAATCGTAGGGGGCGCAAGAGGTGTTCTCTATTTTCCCACCCTTTCACTGCACTCTCCCACGCTCCTGTCGCCTCTCTCCTGAGCGGCTGACGCGCGTCGCCGACCGAAACCCCCCAAGGGCTCCAAGCAATAAAGCGGAGATTGGCCCAAAGTAGCCGCAAAACGGGGCCATATTTATTTCAAAAACAGGGTAATTGCTGTTCGCTCCAAGTGCGTTGGCAAGGTTGGCTGCGTTGGGAAGGCGGGTCGGTGGTGTAAAGTTGTGCCTCCAGCACAGCCCCCTCCCGCTTGGCAAGCGCCGAATGACATCCCCCTCCCCCAAACTTCTCAAGGAATCTTAATTCCAACGGAGCTATCGCCTACTGCAGAAGGTGCTGTTGCGCATCCTGACTCGCGAAGCTGCAAGCTCCTACGTAGTCGAGGGCGGTTTTCCTGCGTCGTAGTTGGCCGTAGGTAGTTGGTGGTGATGCACGGGCATAATTACCACCGTACCTACAGTATGCGCCTTCTTCGCCTTCCAAACTCGTGGGCAGGCGGCCGAAGAATCCAATCCCGAAGCTTCGAAGAGAAACTCCTCGTTCCACATTGCGCTAATTCAGCGGAAAAGGGTGGGGCTGCCGAGCGCGATGCCGTATTCGGGCAGGTTAGCGAGGTTTCCCGAATCTGTGGCGTTTCTGCGTCCCCCAAACAGTTGGAAAACTCAGCGACATCCACTAATGGACAGGCGGGATTCATTGGCTGGATCTTGGGAATTGAGATTCGGCAAGGAGGACTTTCCCCTGACTTTCCGCTTTGCTCGTACCCACCGCTATCTCATTGGACACCGAAGCTTCTCGCGAGGGAAAGTCTAGACCCAAATACGCACCTGGTTCGGCTTTGGCGTGTAAATGGTGGCGTGCAAGTGTCAAATCCACATTTTCTTCTTCTTCTTCTTCTCCTTCTCCCCCCTTCTCCTCCATCTCCTCCCCAATACAGAGGTACCTTAAGTACCTAAGGTAGGTAGGTAACAATGTACGCGTACATGTACTACTGTAAGAGTACGGAGTGCCTAATAGCTTTACCGAGATAGGATATGTACATGTACCTCGGCGACGTCCTCTGTCGGTACCTTAGCTACCTTGGGTACCCAGGTAATTAGGTAGTGTGAGGACACTCGTAAAACTGACGCAAAGCCGAGGTGGGCGAAGCCAAGATTGGGATTCTCGTTCGCAGTCGCCGTCCGTCGGGCCACTGAAAGAGGGTACAGTGCCAGTACACATGTACATGTATGCGTACTGGTGCCTCTCGAATCCCCCTCGCGATTATCATTACGCCGTACGTCGTAAAAACTCGGGTTCGAGACGCGATTGTCGTTTGAAAATGCGTCAAACTTGGCGGTATCTCGGTACAGCGCCAAGGTACAAGGTACAGCACATGGGTTTAGGTCATTGAGGAAAATTATCAGGTTGTTATTTCAGCCTCGGGGGGGACCATCCCCCCTTGCCCCCCACGTGCTGTCAGTTGGAGCCCAGGGACGAATCACCCGAATCACGGAGCGATCATCCTTTGGTCCATCTAGCTTCCATGTCGGGACGGCCTTCTTCTCCGTCGTATCATTCCAGCCGCAGAAAGAGAAGGTCAACTGGAGCCTTTGGGACGGAGCACGCAGCGGCTACCCGAACAGCAACTTTCGCCAAACCGGCTAATTATTAAAACGGGACATCCCTATCCTCTGAAACCCCGCTGCGCGACTGCACCACGGCGGCATGGCTCGAAATTATCTGGTACCTGGCTTGGCGTCGTTGTTGGCACAACGCAGAAAGGAAGGCAGGGCCGTGAATCTCGCTTGCATTCCTCGGGTTCCAGGTTCGTTTTCGGACGCTGGCGGCTGGGTGCTACGCGCCTTGGCAACAGCTGAGGTCATTCCCACTCTTGCCTGATGGCGCCAGGGATCACGCAGATGTTGCCCATGGACCGACGACAAGGAAGAGGGCTTCCTTGCAGGAAACGTTTCTTTGTCGGAAATACTCAGTACCTGATTACGGAGTATGTCGGCCTCAATTAATCCGTTCACTGCCCCGGATCCTGCACCCGGCACCGTCCTTGCCATCGGGTATGGGGCCCGACCGAATTACCCCACCTTGACATCAAACGTTGGACAACACGTGGAGGCAAGGGCAGAGGCAAAGTCGACGACCCTAGCCAGTGCGACGGGCCGTTAAAGATCTTCATCATCCAGGTCCAGGTCACGTACGCGGAATCAGTCGATTGCCACCCCATAATTGTCAAAGAGACCCAACGTAATCCAAGGCGAGAGAGCATTAATGAGGGTATGGGGGCGCATCAACCCTAGGTAGGAGTCCTTTGTAGTTCCCTATCCACAGATATTCCACATCATGTCGGCCGCCGAAGTACGTACCCCCAGGCAGAAAATACATCGCCACGAAACACAACTGCCGCGTTAGGGCAAAGGGTACTATTAGAGCCCTCAGACAATTGTCACCAAGGCTAGCGCGACCCCATCACCCTCGTGCCCCTCCACCTCCCCCAACCCAAAGCAACGGTTTGCAAGTGGGGTTGAACGGCAAGCTGAAAACAGCTGCAGTATTCATCAACCAGAATCATGCAGAACAGCTCAAGAAAGTACATCAGTTGCCTTGCCGAATTTTTCATAGACGGTCTGCTCCGAGAGGGCGACGGCATGTGCTTGTCACCAGAAAACTAGTGGTTCAATGCTAAACACAATGATTTGAGCATCTGACGTGACCTTCCAGGGAGACAATGACTCAAACGCCTGTTAGCGTAGCTTGAACAAATTTTCGGGAGCCGAATTGGACGTATTCGCATTACCTGTCCTTGTTGGACGGGAAATGTGGGGTGTTCCTCGCGGTGCTCGCTGCCGGCATGCAGAGTGGGGCCGGGGCCGGGGCCGGAGCTAGAGCCGGAGGAGTGGTTGGATGCCTTCGAAATTGGCGACGTCGCCTGTTTTGCCGGAGAAACGGGTGGAATATTTGGAAAACTAAGGGACAGGGACGAATCCTAGGCTGAGTGGTGAATCTCTGCGATATTGGCTACTGTTTACTCCGCCTCCTCGCCGTGCCGTTTTGGTCGACCCGGCAGGGACAAGTCCGAAGAAACCAGGCAATCATAGCCCTACGAGGCTCTCGGGTCTGCACATTTCCCCCTGCGGACAAGTAGATAGCTTCTCCGAAGCGGCGAGCCAGGCGTAGATGATGCAATAGTGCATGCCAAGGCACGAATTTTGTGGCTGCCTTCCGCAAGCAAACGGACGAGACATTTGGTTACGGTGAACTTGCTGCGCTGAGAATATGCACACTACGTCCCACAATATTTAGCATTGGGATGGTGCATGCGCTGCACCTTGACCTACAGGAGGTTTCGAATGGATACAATACTTCTGCTTCTAGTGTCCTTGGGTAGTGGCGTGGAACGCCCGGGAAAGTATGGGACTGACGACCGTGTCTAGAACACCCCGTCCCATTCCAGCCTCTAACTGAGTCAACAAAGTCATGCGTATGGCCGCGTGGCCGGAGGCTTACGTACGCAAGTTAAGTATCTTTTATGGAAGATAAGTAGTAATAAACCCATTCCCAGAATAATAGTCGTACCGCACAGCCTTCAAGTTCCACGTCGCGGTATGACGCAGCAGTTGTGACAGCCACCGTCGTCACCACCTTGCCACGTCGGTCTGACGCCCAACGAGTCCCGAGGATACAGTCACTTGTTCGAGTTGAGTTACTTTGCTCTATCTATTACCTTAGCCCAGTTTCAGCCCTCCCCATGCTCCATCTCGCCACATTCTAGGAATGGGCAAGGACGCGTTCTAGGGGATCATGATGATCGCACGAAGAGATACATCCAAAACTGTTCTCAGCAGCAGCCGCAGTTGGGCGGTGTAGGACGACTCCTGAAGTAGTCGCTGCTTGGTCGTCTTCACGAGGTCATATTCGCATCTATGTGCGAGGCCTCCTTTACCTTCCGTGTCCACCGCTTATGTGGCAATCTTTCTGTAGCTTCCTCTTGCCTCGAAGTGTGCAGCACTCACTTTTTTATTCTAGCGCTCACATCTCTCTTCCGTTTCTCGTATAATCCCCACCAAACCACTCCTCCTTTCCCAGTCTAACCAACGATGCGTGCACGCCACCACCGCCAACGACTTTGCAAGTTTGTCCACAGATCCCGAGAACTCTGATGGCTAGCGTATGGCACGAGCCTCGCTAGACGCGGTCGTCATTGCCTTTGTCCTCGGCCATGTCGCTCGACCCATCGCTGTGACCGGCGGTCTAGTGGGCTTACACTTGGTCGATGTATCCGCTCCCACTGCTAGCACCTTCGATTCACCGATAGCTATCTCGGCACTACAACATCGCCAACACACTGAGCGCGACAGCAGCAAGCCCAGTAAACACCGCCAGCCCCCCATTCCTAGCCGACGAATTGCCCTTGGAACTCTCGCTCGGGCTAGCACTCTCTGTTGGACTTGAGGTCTTAGACGGCTCGCTATTGCTCACACTCGCGCCTGTCGACGGCGAGCCGGTTGACACCGATGTAGTAGTGGCAGTCGACGTCGTGGCCGACGGGCACCCCATTTGTTCGTACCAACTCGAGTATTGGTCGACGAAGGTTTTTGCAGGCCCTTCCTCAAAATATGCGGCGTTCAACTTCTCCGCCCCCGCCGTGACCACCAGTGGCACAGAGTGCGCCAAGATATAGCAGCCATCCAAACTCGTCAATTCGACGCGCTTGTTCCCCTTAGCCACGACTGTCTTCGTACATTCCGCGCTCAGATCGGGGGCCTGGGTTCCACACCCTGCGCAGCCGCCGAGGGCGCAGACCCAAGTGGTAGTAGAGTCGTCTGCCGAGGCGGTAACGGTACCTCCAAAGACGGAGCCCTGAGTGTGGTAAATCTGGGCCGGGTAGATGCCTTCCTCGCGACAGGCGTCATTATCCGGCGAGGCAGTCTTGGGGCAGTCTACGGCGAGGGTGACAACGGAGTGGGCCGTTTCTGAGGGGTCCGGATTGACTGCGATGATTGAGGCATCTAGAGAGACCGCGTCCGTGTCCAGGATGAAGTAGGGGAGTACGTTTGCATCCGCGATGACGCCGGTAGCGGTTAGGGCGCCGAAGAGGAGGAAGGTGAAGCGCGATGTAGCCATTTTTCAAGGCGCAAATCGTTGACCTCTTGTTCCTTGATGTCTAGGGGTTGGCTTGCATGAGGGATGCAGGGAAGGCTGGACCTGATGAGGCTGGCGGATAATTATCACGAATCCTTCGTGAACTAGGCCGGACAGTCAGCGATTACCCGAGATTGCGGATACGACGCTCCAATAATACACCTCCCCATCGGGGCATCATCAAAGTACTAGCGCACGGGCCTGTAGGCCAGCTCCAGCCAACGGCTCCTTTACGGGACTGCAGACGTAGGCCGAGGTGGATACACCCGCGATAACTTAATGGAGGTGTGTTAAAGAGAATCGAACGAAACACCAGCGTGCAGTGTAAGTAGACGCTTGGCACATCATCCGCCCTAAAGTCTTAGTAACGAATAGTAACGGTGTTTGCTGTCGATATCTGTCAACACCACTCGATACTAACGCCTTTAGTAGGAGAGGGACGAATGTATCACTCGAGGCCGGCCGGAGACTTGGAAAGAACTATTTTCGCCTGCCATCAGGTTAGGCCCGTCGGTGTTAACGTCAAGCAAGACGCAAATCAAAAGTCAAGCAAGACGCAAATCAAGAGTCAAGCAAGACGCAAACCAAAAGCGGGATAATTCCTTGCCTGTTCTGGTTGCACGATAGATCCGCGGAGAGAGTTTAGTAAGGTATCTGTTATGGTTGTGATGCGAAATGTAATTTCCACTAGAATTACCTATGAATAGAACGAGTTCGGATGGAAAGCCCAGACTCCTCCGGAGTCCTGACTCTAGCCAAAAGGCGACCGCCCAAACTTTGACTGACCTTCTCCTACAGTCGTCAACCAACTTGGCCATCTCGCCAAATTAGTACTTTAGAGGAGGGGAAACAAACGTACAGTACCTTAGCCATTTCTGATTACGATTCACGACGAGCAACCGAACAGGTCATCAAACCCATTACTCGTGGTCGACGCGGAAGGTGCGAAAGACTTAGACCTAAGCCTTTTCACACCTTTTCTACATCTTATTGTCAAGTAACCATGTCACTCGCTTGGGACCATTCCTCGTGCATGCCATTCCTGTAGGGCTAGCTACTCCATATTGCTAACTGTTGCTAGGAATCCTCCTTGTCCCTGAAGATACAAGATTGCGGGCATTATGTGTGAGATCTGGGCGTAAACGCGCCTGTTCAAGCAAACACTCTCAACTCTCTCACTCCTTGGAGGCGGCGGTCTTGATCCAACAGTTCTTCCATTGCCGTTCAAGATAGGTAGAACATATTGCCCAAAGCACCGTCACTTTATTCCCTCTTGAAGTTGCGCAAGTATACATGCTACAGGTTCGGCGGCAAGCCACTCCCGGGGTCGTAGGCCTTAATTGGTGGTCTGTACATTATTTCGGGAGGCGATATAAGAGCCTATGGTTCGCTCCAGAATCAGCAGATTGCGTTATAGATTTGCTAAGACTACCTCGCATTGCAATCCGTGCCGGCGTGGCCTGCCACACAAAGATGCCTGGCGACGGCCGGAGCAGCGGATTCCAAAAGAAGATAAAAGATAATCTCTACTCTCCGCATCCAGGATATATAATCCAATATTGCAGTGAAAACAAGATTCCGAAGCAAAAGCCCCGGCGCGACGCGAGATGTGAATATAAAATAGTTCAAACTCGGCCTCACCAAAGTTGTTCGCGATACCTGGAGGCAGTGTAATCCCAGGACCACAGCAGCTAAACCCCTCCCGTGCAAGCACAGACGAACCACAGCCGCAAAATTGCAAAGATATGAGCCCTAAAACCAAGTGGCGAGGCTCTGGCCTACCCTCGAGGAGCCCCCATGCGCTCCCTAAGTTACAGCGGGTGCCTCCCTTGAGGAACCACTGACGCACCACGTTTTGAACACCATTCACAAGGCCTAGAGGTAGTGTAATATCAGACCCGGGAACCAGCCCATGAGCAAGGAGCTATCTGCATCCCCCACGGACAGGAGGTACAGAGAGACCCTAGTCAGAGGGACCGGCATCCATCTGGCTACAAAAATGCGCCTTGCCGGCAACCACTCAGGGACTGATTTCACGATGACCCCGTCGATCGTCAGATCCCACCTTTTAACTGACGGCCCCGGCATAGGCCGGAAAGGCTCGCTGATTTTGTGCAATGGGGTCGCCATCCTCCCGCCAGCGAGCGCCGACCAGGGTCCGTATCAAAGGGTCGACGTAGCGAAGATGGTGGCTTTTACGGGGGCACTCTCTCCATCACCTTGCCGGGGGTGTACGGCGTAAGGATCATCTGAGTCCAGGGACCGACTTCAGCTTCAAACTACCTAGTCGGTGTGATTATGCGCACCGGAGTGCGAAGGTACGACAAAGGCTGGGGGCTGCGGTGATGTGTAGGGGGCCCCCATATCGACAGGGCACAGGACCTAAAAGCGGTGGGCTTGCTAGTGAATATGAATCTAAGAGAACTGTTCCTAGAATTATATTAGTGGGTGGAAGAAGTAGATAGGCCTAATAGGACCAGCAGACGCCGAGAGGAAAATACGTCAAAAAGGGCCAAAGGGCAATAGTTGGAGGAACAGCATGGGGGGTGATAGGTGGCCGGGAGCTAGATGGATTCAGAGGGAGTGAAGTTATGTAGCTGAATACTGGCCAGAGGGCGACGGCTATTGCTGGAGAGAGGGGTGGACAGACTACCTAAGCAATAGCTATGAGTGAGCTAGACCCCGAGAAAGGAACGAGATGAATGTGCTAACGGGGAAATTGGACAGGAGGTTAACGGACTGTACTCTGTGCCGGCGACCAAGACTACTGGTGGTAACTAAGGAGGGAAAGGGAGAAGGAAAGAGGAAGCGGGCGGGAGGGAGGCGGTATTTGTAGTAAAATCTAGGAGGCAGCGAGCCTCAGGCTTACAGACAGAAATGGCAAAGAGAAGCTTTGCCTTGAGGGGTGGAAGCAGCAAACACTCATATGCCTTACGGGGAGCCAGGCATACGAGACAGGGATTGAAGTCTGGAAACAAATGGAGCATCGCAGAAGGAAAGGAGGGATAAGGAGAACGCGGTACCTGTAAGCAGGCGCGCCGTAACTTGTTTCGATTACTTCAGATAATGACTGCGAGCATGAGAAGCTTTGCCGAGGCAAAGGGCGCCAGGTAGTCCATGTCGGTGAGTTACACTCTAGTCAAGTAAGTGCCCCAACTCTAAGCTGGCGGGAGAACCCCAGCGAATCATTTTGCTTGTATGGCCAGGATAAAAACGAAGTCGTCGGCATAACCTCGACGGGCTCAACCTCGTCCGGCTCCTACGTCGAAAATGGGTCTACCGGATAGTTGGAGGGCCCAGAATAACCACACAAAACAAAAAGCAATATTGACATTTACTTTGCGCTGTTATTATAAACTCGAGAGACATTAAACGCGGTAATACGAGGAGGCCTTTGCTACCTGCGGCGTTGTTGATTCAGGGGCTGGTAATCGGAGCAAGGTGGCTCGTGCGCATGTGCGCAAAGTGCTCGCATCGGCACCCCTCCCAGCCGCTAACCTCTTTGGGCTTAGTTCTGACCGATGTCGCGAACTCCCCTGGCGCGTCGCGTCGCACCGAACGATCCCCGGTTCAATTCCGGTTCTCCCGCCATTGCATACGGATATACCTGCCACTTACGTCGGCTAATTCGAGATTCGTCGCCTTATTTTTCCCGGCCTATCTATCTAACCTACCGCCGGTATCATCTCCCCGCCAGACAGGTACCTACCAACATGACCTCAACGTTCGCCTTTGGCAATCGCGATCCTTACTCGACAGACAACATTACCTCGCCTCCTGTGTCGTCTTCGACATCCGCTCACGGGACTCGCCGCGCCGCCTTCCATTCTCCCGCTGGAGTCCACGTCATGGCTTCAAGCCCCCTCGCCTCGCTGTCCGCCAATGCAATTGCCAGGAAGAGGCAGCGGAGCGCCGACGAGACCGATGAAATAAACTTGTTCAGGCCCAAGCGCCAGCCTTTTGTTACGTGTAAGCAGCTGGCCGCTTTCCATTACCGCCCGTGTCTATTCTTTGCCCGGTACCGATGAATCAAGCACCACTTTGTATCCCGCGCGTAACGTTCTTTGTCGCATGCTAACTTACCCCTAGGCCTCGGAAGTCCCACCGTTGAAGGCGAACGCCCAACCCCGACCGACGCCGCTGTGTCCTACACCTCCAGCGCTGCTTCCCAGGCCGCACCGAGTAAGCACGATTCAGGCTTCCACGAAGACGAGCAACACAAAGTCGTAGACGATAACCAGGTTGCTCTCCCAACCCTACACCAAGACTCGGCTTTCTATGAACCTACTGACGACGACATGCAGGATAAGAATTCTAGTCCTGCCTTGCCTGTGCTTGGTGAGGAGTCAAAGTCTGTTGCGATTCCTTCCGCTTCCGTGGCCGCTCCTATTCGGGGGGATAATGCTGGGCGCATCACTGTCGAGGAGGGTAGTACCGAAGATATCAGTACCGTTGAAGGGGCCAATAGCGTCGACACACTCAAGGTCGTTAGAGAGGGCTACGCCGCAACCCCTGTTCTTGATGAGGTCAACCCCGAACCCACGCCGACTATCGAAGGTGATGACGCCGAGAATAAACATGTCATTCATAACAGTATCGAATGCGGAAGCACGGAACTCCACGTTCCTGTGGCGGTTAAAGTCGATGGCGACAGTATCAATGTCAACGATTCCACACAACCTCCGAGGCCCCCCGCACCGCGCGGCAAACCCAGGGCGAGCTCCGGCTCCATCGGCTCCCTCCACCGCGTTGTCCTCGCCAGCGTCCTCGATGAACCCCCACAGGCGGAAGCCGATTCGAGCCAATCCACCAGCCCCAAAGAATTCGCCGTCTCCCACGTTTCCTCGCACCGCCCCGCCGCTGACGGCAGCGATCGCCTCGAGCTCCTCGTTCACTGGGCTGGCCACGGCGAAGAGCCGACGTGGGAGCCCGAGGAACAAGTGCACCTAGGTGCCCGTGACACCGTGGCAAAGTACTGGGCTGGGGTGGAGGGCGGTCGGGTTGCCGTGCGTCCATACGAAGTTTTTGCGATTCGGGGCAGCAAAACCACAGGCAAGGGCCCACGGAAATCTCTGCATTTGCGGGTTGAGTGGCTGGGATATGTTGAGGAGACTTGGGAGCCTGTGGCCAGATTTTCCAAGGATCAGCCGAAGCTCGTGGAGCGGTATTTCGAGTTAGTGGGCCGACCTCAGAAGCCGCAGTACAACAGGTAAATGCGCTGAAGGAATGCTCGTCTGGCGTTATCCGGTATGGGCTGGGTCCTGGTATCTTGGAATTTATTTATTTCTATTTTTTTGCATGGAACGGATAGGTTAGCTTTCGGTTTGTTAGATGAACTGTGGCAACACGTTTGCTACGTTTGGTTTTGATCTCATGTGTATTACTTAGGTACCTAGTAAATGAAAGACATCGGCACCGCCCTGGGGCCTCGGTGGATAAAATCTTGCAGGGCTTAGATCCACCACAGCCCTTTTCTGTGCTGTCTCGAACGACCATCACGATGGTGCCTTGAGCGAGAACTTATGAGACCAAATTATTGTTGTACGTCTTCAAGAACGTGCCTTCGCAACTCTATTGTTGGGAGTTGTGAAACATTCAGGGCAGCCCCTTTTCTTAGACCAACCCCCATTGGAACAGATGATCGTGAATCGGTATCTCACACTCGTTCCTGTCTCCCCATGAGACATAAATATTGGTGGGTCACCAGCGCCCTCTATAATGCCATCTGAGTATCCACAGTCATGGACTCACCAGACAAGTCGGAGGCCGGGGTAAATAACCTCGTTGCACATCTAAAGCGGCTGACGATCGAAAGCCTTGCCTCTCAGCATCGTGGTACACTTACTCACACCGATGGCGTCGGGTACTGGGCCGAGGCCCGTATTCTCGGCGGGGTTTGTCCTGTCGGGCAGGCGGGAACTGACTCTGGTCTTGACATGGACGTCCTAGGCAACCGGATCAAGGACGTGCGTGGCCGGCTGGACTATCCGACCTTTGAGAAATGGATCACGAGGAAAGAAGAAATGTACCGGCGCCTCGCGGAGGTTCGAGAGGTTTGAGCTGGAGCAAAGGCTGGTTGACAGAACGGGTACCAGACCTCTTTCAGGCCCTACGTGGGATACATTTTAATATGCCGGTACTACATCACATCGGCTACGAGCAGGGATTTTGATATGCCGCTGTAACAGTTGATCAGCTCAGCTCCTCCACATGAAAACTGCCCACAAGGCACTGCGCTCACAAAGTGAGCTGGTCCGCCGGCTGCCCTTGACGGACAAAGATAACTTGAGTGGTCAGCACTTCTAGCCCGGGCTCTCCCCTTAATAATGCTTCGCTCCTCCTGGAATGTTTTGCTAGTGTGGTATCGGATTTACGGGGGTAAACCCTGTGAAGTGTGGTGTATCTTCACTAATCGTCATGCGGATAGTTCTGCGTCTCCGGGGATATCGGAGATTAATCTGCAACACTCCAGCACCTCCAGATACTTGTTAAGTTGCGGGCGTCTGGTGCCCCTATCGCTTTGAAGCAACCATCGACTCAAATGGTCTTGGCTTCACTCTCGATAAGCGAGCTTCCCACCAACATGGCATACCGTTGCGGCGTTGCCACACTCGCGCAAATTAAATGTGCACTAGTGTACGGATCCGTACGGATACTACACAAAGTCTCAAACTCGGTGAGCCGAGGCTCGCTAGTGACAGGCTGGGCAGTTGCAAATCTCACGATCAGGCCCTCCGCAGAGCCCCACCGAGACTAGCCCTTGCCAGTGCCACGTTGTTGGGAACCGTGCTTTAACCCAAAGGCCCTGTAATCTGTATGCGAAGCCCGGGGAAAGCCACGGCCATGGGCAAATTATCGGCACTTGTGCATTAGAGAACCAAGACAACCACTGGATTTACTTCATTCGAATAATTGAACTATTAATTACAAGCAGGCGTCGCCTGGTCTAATCTCCTTTCTCGCTCCGCTTACGCAGTACAAGTAGCTTTCCCACTAGGGCAACCTAGCATTACGCAAGTTCCCGAATAGTGCACTCGGCATTCATCACCTTCGAACGGGACTCGGTGGCGGTTTTGCCATGAATCCGGAGGACCCGTCTCCCACCCACTCACAGCCCCCAAAAGCCGCTTTGATGTCTCCTAGCTTCAACGAGGAACTCTCAGCCTTGGCTTCCTACTTCTCCTGGATCTAGCGGGGAGGGCTAAGAGAGGATAGCCCCTGCACGGCTCGCCAAACATTCCTCAGCTTGGAGAACTGGACCACGCCGCGATCCGGAATGAAATTCCTTGGACATCGGCACCCGGGATATCGCCCATATATACCTCGCCGTCGTCGCCGAACACCTGCTGTTTCCAGCCAGCCAAAACTGACTGATGTATTAATAACAATCCATTCATTGATGCCGGGCGTGTTAACTCAAGCTGCTCTCCCTACCCAGGGGACAGAGGCCCACTTTTTTGAGCGACGCTGCTTAGGTAAACGCACTGCCCCGCCACGCCATCGCGATAATAATGTCGACTGCATCTGCCATGCCGGTTTATTTCGAGCTGAGTTGGTCTATCCTTAGTACTATTGGGCTAGCCAACGTTCTCTTCGGTATCCTCGTCGTGGGCATTACCTCGCTGTCCCCGATTTCTACCGTCCCGATTGTCACCTCCGCCGCCGGCGCTATCGCTAACGGCCTCTGCTACTATGCCTTCTACGATGAGTCGAACCCCAAGGTTAACCAGGCTGTCGCCTCGGGGTTCGCCGATCTAATGTGGATGGTGCGTGACTTGCTGCCGCCCTCTCCGTCTGTGCTTGGAGATAATTCCCGGAAACTGACTCTCCGAATGTTTAGATTCAAGAAGCTGGTCTCTCATTTTACAGCTACGTTATACTTAGTCGAGTCCTGCGGAACAAGCAGTGGTACATATTTGCAGGCCTGTTCTGGGCTATGATTGTCGCCATTGTAATTCTTCGAATAATGATTGCCGTTGTTCGAATACGCTTCATCCTCGGCGGTGACGACGCTCTGCAGGCGATGGTCAACCATCTTCACATCGGCTATTTCGTTTTGATAGCCGTGCTCGAGTGCCTTAGCGCCTACTTCCTGCTCACGATCTTTGCCTCCGCCAAAACAACCTCGCTTAAAGCTGCTATCCAGACCGGTCTGTTCCAGTACCTAATGCGCAGCACAGAGGTCCGCCTTGCTCTTCTCGCCATCCTGGGCACCATGCGTGCTATCACCTACTCGTTCCAGGCAACTGCACAAAGCGCGACAAATGTGGCTAGCCAACTGGACCGATTTGCATACACTATGGAGTGTGTCTTCCCCGTCATCATGTTGTGAGTTTTCTAGCAACCCCGAGCTTTAGTCTCGTTCTGCAAATTCCCGAAAGAACGATCATTAACTTGCGGGCAATAGCATCGACATTCTCGCGTCAAAGCTGGTCTTTAGCAATCAGGTCTACGATTCTTCAACCCGAAGCCGACAAGCCGTTAAATCCCACCCGAGGAAGTTTGTCACTAGTAGGAAGGACGAAGGGGCCCACTCACACTCGCGAGGTGAACACGTCGTCGAGGTGCAAGGTGGGGGCAGAGGTGACGAGGTTAGAACGAGCTCACAGGAGTTCATCATCGAGGGCGGAGGCTCGTCCGGGACCGCTCCTTCAGACATTGATCTCGAGGTGATGGACCCGAGGCGGGTCGGGATTAGCAAGACGGTCGAGTTTGAAGTTTATCAGTCCGAAAACCGAATGCGGCAATGAGAATATAATTCCACGCGAACATGACGGCGGTTAGTGTCTGCGATGATCGACTTGCTATGTTGGAACCTTTCAATTGTTTCTTTTCACCAGCCACATACGAACTGGAACTTTTTGTTCTCATAGAACGATGAATATAGCTATCAATGAATCAACACTAAATAGGAATTGGGCGCGCACCTGCGAGTATACGTGCTTGGGTCCGTATTGTAGCGGGGGGTCTCGGTCGGACATGGTGGGAGTGTATCCGGGCATCCGTCGCGGCTCTGGACAAACACTGGCTCGGGTATTAGCCTTCATTTATGCAACGGAGCAGGAGACTATCCTTATTTCGGTCCCGCCGCCACGCAAACCTGGAAAACTGGCAACTGACAAACTAGAGGTGCAGCCAGTTAATTGAGCAGAAGCTATTAGCCGATAGCTACAACGTACGGGACCCTCCCCCTCCCGTGGGATTCTGCACCGCTTACGGATACATGGATGGCCCTGACCTAAATATATATGGCGCATCCTTCCCATAAGTCCCAATGTAGGGAGGTCCATCCTCCTTAGGTACACACACCACAATATCTCTCGAGACGGTCAAGTTGCCGAGTAAAATGTCCATCGTCCTTGGTTCCAGATCTGAGATATGACTGCGCCGTCCACTATATTTGCCGGCCTACCGGAGCTCGTGCGCTGTTTAGCGGAGGAGGTTCGTGTACATTGGCTGTTTTCAGGTTCTCGTTATCCGACCTGCGCCATGCTAACCTCCCCCGGCTAGATTCGTAGTCGCAAGCAGCTCGCGAGACTGTGCTTGGTAAATAAGACATTCAACGCGGTCACAACACCTCTGCTATTTTGTGAAGTCAGTATTGGGAAAAATGGGACTCGGTCTCTGCGCGCCGTTGCTGGCGCCCGGAAGCATCATCTCATCCATGTCAAAAAGCTATCGGTAGAGTGCGGAATGAATAATGATGAGTACCACGAAATTGTGCGACAAATGCTATCCAAGATGCCGTCCTTGGAGAGTTTCACGTAAGTTTATGCCCGGCGGTTTGCAAATACGCTTCTTGACTTGCTCGAACACTGACGGGAATACTTGGGCCTGGTCCAGATGGCATAACATCCCGCTAGCAATGACAACACTCATGACCCTTCGCGCCACCTGCAAGAAAATTAAGGCCATACACATTAAGTTCCCAGAAAACATGGACGAGTGGGTGTTGGGATACAAGTTTGACCAGGAGTACGACCCACCGGAGCCGTCGCAGCTAGAGGCGCGCGAGATTTACGGAAGACCGGACCTAACGGTATTCACCAGACTCGAGGAGTTGACGCTGGACGACCTCTACGGAGACCTCTCTTTGTGGAAGATGCAGCTTATCCAAATGCTCCAGAACTCCCCGGGTCTTCAAAAACTACAGCTGTCGCTCTCAGTACACAGAATCGCTCTCCACGAGTCCGAGGAAAGAGAAAAGTTCGACGGCTTCTTCGACGGGCTCTGTGATGATTATGGGGAAACAGGAGCTGCCCCGTTGCACCTTCAATCGTTGAAGCTCGGGACAGCTCTGTACCCATATGAACTCGGCTCCATCGAGAAGCTTACGGACCTCAGCTACCTGAGGTCCGTCAGCATCCGCAACGAGAATATCCATCGGGAACTTGACATCATTTTAGTCTATGACTCGCCAAATGAAGAGAGCGGCATCGCCTTCCACGCGTTTAGCCCAGTTCGCTGCCCTAATCTGCGCCGCTTCACCGCGGCTAACTACGAAGGAGATGTCCACAAAGAATTCGCCGCAATCGAGGATCCCTCCTTCGCGCGCCAACTTGCTATCTCATGTGTACAAATGGGTTCGCCCCAGGAACTAGCAGCACTCTTGCGAGCCGACCCAGGGCATCCATGTCTGCCGTTGCACTTGCGAATGCTCGACGTCGATCTCCAGCGTGATCAAGTCTGCCTGTGCGACGAGGACGGGGAGCAACTGCCGGATGAGGACGTACCCACGGCCCAGCAGGTGTTGGAGGATCTTGTCTCGGGCGACGAGGGCACACTTCGAGGACTCATGGTTCATTTGTCTGAAGATTCGGACGCCGAGTATGGCTTTAAACATTTAGAGCTTCTTTGCGCCGCCCTAGGAAAACTTGTCAACGTAACGCAACTTGGTATTGAAAGATACCGCTTCCACCAAACCCAACTCACAGATGAGGCGCTGGTGCGCGTAGCTCACACGCTCGCCGCCGCCGCGCCGTCACTTCGTTATCTCAAAGTTTACCAGCACTATTGGAGGATCTGGCGCATCAGGGACGGCACCATCTCACTGGAGGAGCTAGAGGACAGGGAGATCGGAGATGTCGAGCTTTTTGCCGATACCGTATGGGAGCCTGACACTTGCTAACTCTCTTGATTTAATGGGATAGTAATGCCCACGAGTACGGGGCGCCGGGGGATGTTACACATAACTCGCTCACCCGCTTTTGTAGAGCAATACCAACCCCACGAAGCAGGACAACAACTTTCGGTTTGAATAACTAACTATGAGTGAACGTGCAAGTTTTGCGGAACGAATATATCTCCTCTTGTAGAAGTCGAAGCCAATTTCAGCACAGACGTAATTAAGCATCGGTGCTTTCCCAAAAGTAATTTCCGCCCCACTAGCGTGGAGGAGAGCACCCCTGAATGTTGGGTTTTTGTTGTTTTCAGCGTCCTGGTCAGTACTGTAAATAATTCTCGACGCTCAATCACCAAAACGTCGACAGTGCGATGTTGCGAAGCTCGGGATTCTGAACGCTAAGTCTTGGAACAATTAAGATGGCAGGTTTCTTTCAAAAGCCGAAGCCCCAGGGGCCAGCGACAGTCCCTACAGACACTATCATCCCTGTGCACTACTTTGACGACAACACGATCAATCGATCCGTGCTTCTGTACATTACACTCCGTTTTGACGATTTCCTCGACCCCGAGAGGATCCGTGGCGCAATGGACAGGCTAATGGAACTCGGTGATTGGAGGAAGCTCGGAGCACGTATTCGGATGACCGATCAAGGAAAGCTAGAATACCATGTGCCTGCCGCGTTCGACGCGATGAGACCGGGGTTCGTTTTCTCGCATGAGAAGCATGACACAAGCATTCAAGACCACCCGCTAGCATCTCGGATACCCCGGCCAACTAGCAAACCGTCCGTCTATAGCGATCTTGGCAGCCTTGTTAACCTCGCTCGTCGAAGCGACGGGCCTAAGAAGCTTGATGATTTCCTCTGCTCCGACGAGCCCCAGCTATCTCTTCACATTGTCTCCTTCACAGATGCAACACTGGTGTCTGTGTCCTGGCTCCATACCTTTATGGATGCCGTGGCAATGTCGGCAGTCCTCAAGGCTTGGGTTTCGGTTCTTGATGGCCGTGAAGCAGACGTGCCTCCCGTCTACAACTTTGACAAAGACCCTCTGTCCTCATTGGGTACCACGCCTACCGAATCCTATGTCCTAGCCGACCGCCAACTCACCGGCCTCAATATGGTCCTATTCTCCATCCGCTACGTCTTCGACTTAATCTGCTACCGCGACTCCCAGCGTACCATATACCTACCGCCTCACCAGCTCCGAGCCATGAAGGAAGCAGCCCTCAAGGACCTCGCTACCCAATCCCGTACCGCATCCCAGGATCCTAGCATGCAGACCGTGACTCCGTCCTCCCCGTTCCTCTCCGACGGCGACGTCCTATGTTCATTTCTCACCAGGCTTGCCGTCAAGAACCTCGGACCAACCTCCACCCGCCAAATCGCGATCATGAATGCCTTCAACTTTCGCTCCTCCCTCTCTACTTCTACCCTACCCCAAGACGCCGGTGTCTGCCTCTCTAACGCCGTCTTTGTCATCTCTGCCTTTGCCTCAGCGTGTGACATCCTTACCAAGCCACTCTCCTACACCGCCTCTCTTGTCCGGGCGTCTATCGTTGAGCAGAGCACACCTGCGCAAATTGACGCCCTTGCCGGTCTCACGCGCCAGGCAGTAGATTCAACTGGCCGTCCACCCGTGTTTGGAGATGGCGGTACGAGACTGGTGATTTTCTCAAACTGGACGAAGGCAGGCTTCTTCGAGCTCGACTTCGGGTCGGCGATGGCCGGTGGTGAGAAAATCGACGGACGTTGTACGAAGCCCACCTTCGTCAATCTGACTGGGGAATCCAGCGGGCTCTCACCAAGAGGAAGCTGGCCAATACTAGGTAGAGAGGCAGGCGGTGGGTACTGGGTACAAGGAAATCTGAGGAGTGACCTTTGGGAGGCCGTTGAGAAGGAGCTCGAGAGTATGTAGGTGGGTTTGCAGGAGCAAGATTCTTCATTAATCTATAATATCTAGTTGTTTAATCGCTTAATTCCTATCACACACATCTCTTGCTGAATTGCGATAGAAATATGTCCTTTGTTCATTTGGCGAGAAGGGACCACAGAGGCGGACGAGGTATTGAGCAACAGGGGGAATCTACAATTCCTAATTGACGCCCCTGGTTAAGGGATCTACATAGAGTAGATCCATCACACACTTGTCACTTTACCTACCTACCTTACAGAACCTAAGGTAGCTACTTATTGTACATGTACATGTAGCATACCTAGGTAGGTAAGTATTAATTTGCAGTACGCAATCGGGCTGAACACCGCTCTAGAAGATCGACCTGGTAGAAGCAAGCGACGCGGCTGGAAGGCAAGATGATTTAGTCGGTCGCAGCACCGCCAAGATGCTCAATTCTGAACCCAGCTTATTAGCTAACCTCGCTGTCAAAGGATGCACAGAGGCTTGGCACTAGAAAAGTGTGCATGGATAGGAATTTTTATCAGATGATCTGATAAAACGGAACTATTGGGTGGGCATCTTGGCACCGTGGGGGCATCCTTCCCAGAGGATTCCGACAAGAGAGCCAATCATGTTACACCCTTCCCCCTTCCTCACCTAGCACCCGGGACAGGGCTTTGATGCATTTCGACTCGCTCCGAAACCGGATTGCACAGGGTGTAACATGAAAGATGTTGACGAGCAGCATGGGGCGAGGGAAAGCACCTGTTCGAATGCCCAGTCCAGTGCTTCTTGGTTGATACTCCATACAATCACCCATCAACTTGTAATTGGAGGCACCTTAGCCCAATGACAAATTTAGCTGCTAAAAGGGTTCCTTGTCTCCGCCAGGCTACCAACTCACAGCACCGATTCTTCAACCGAAACCCACCAGGCCCACCGCCCGACACTCGTCGGCTTATTTGCATTCTAGATCGGGCCAACACTGGGCCCGAAGGCATGGAACCCAAGAGTATTACTCAAATATTTGGGCCGTCGAGTTTACTGTCACCCGTAGACTCGACCGCACCTAGCTAAGTGCATACACACGGTAAATTCGCTTCCGCCGAGGTTCAGAACCTCGTCTAGTGCAATATTATACTCGTTCCTGTAATACACTTAGCGTACAAAGACGTACGCGTAATCCCCTCCTAGAACGTCGCCGCCGGAAGGTGTGAAATTACCAAGGCAAAGAAACTAACGCATACTTGAGACACGCTTCAAGATCAGCTTCGGGCCGGCCAAAAAGTTATATTATCAGCTTTGACGTGCCGAGAATCATCCCTCTGGCTCGCGATGTTAGATTAGCTCTACGCTCCAGCCGATGTGTGAGACTAATATAAGCCCGACGAAGGAAGCTGTTACTCTCTCGTATACCAATTCTCAGCAGTACGCGATGATCACTAGCACTTGTGCCCAGGTCAAGGTGTTTCCCTACGTCATTTTGTAGAGGCGTATCATTATAGACAGGGAGCAGGTCAAGGGTATTGACGGAGCGCAAGCACCATCTTAGTGTGGTGATGGGAACGTCATGGACAGGTAGAATGAATTGGCAAGGACGCTGTTAAGAAGATGATATGTACGTATGTTCTGGCGACCAGTTGACATGTTTAACGACAGTGCGATGGTGTATCATCGTCGTCGAGTTAAACCCTTCCGTCAGGCCCTCTATGAAACTGTGTCCCAGAAAATATTCGGCCAGCTTTCTCTCCCCAGCGCAAGGCAACTCTGCATATCCCGACCTGCAGTCTAGCAACCGAACTTGCACTATTTCGCTAGTTGCCATCATGCCGATACACAATATCCGGCAGCTAAAGCGAGATTCTCCAATGGTAGTTTGGCCCACACGCAATGCGACTCAAAAGACCAACCCACGCGCCGGAGGTTCGGCACAGGCGTGTCTTTCAGTTCAGCCCCACACCTCTGGTCCATTTTCATCTCCAGAACACCGATGCTCGATGCAGAATCGCTCCCGTTGTTTAGCTACTACGTAGGTGGCTTCACCCATTATTGTGGGGGCTGCGGCCTGCGACTTCGCTAGGTACCTGGGTTTGGATGTCTATTTGAGCCGAGCTCAAGCATCAGGAAGTGGGGTCGAGCAGGGGTCGAACACGCGCACAAGGCCCCTGTGTTCCGTCACGTATCCCGATTTTGATATGGCCGCAAATTAAATGTAAAATATATTATTTCCCCGAGGAAACGAAATAATCGTGGGCTGTTCCGACCGTCTGGGTAAGGTACCTTAGGTACCCACCAAAGGATGCCACTATGCCTGATTTTACCTCACGGCAGGAAACGTCCCAACAAACCGCCGAGGTGAGGCTAGTGCAAGCTGGTCCTTTCTAGCGGGAAGTATCGGGCCAGGAACCGGCAACGGCAACGACTGGGCCATTTCTACAGTGATCTGATAATTATTATGCCCATGCTTATTGTGGAGGGGTTGCAACAGCCATCTTCTTTGGACGACGATATGCAAAGCCAGAGAAGCAACTGCTGCTTTGGGATGATTACGACAAGGGTGTGGCAATAGAACACCCCAACTCTCCCGGAAATATCACATTCTCGGAGGCATTGCATCGTCCCAAACACGAATGTCAGCCAACAACAGCTGCCACTCCCCGGAGACTTTTCCCGGCAAAACTAGGTCAAGAAATCGTGGCATATAATGGAAGCTGAAAAAGAAGGGTTGGACTTGGATTCCGGCCTGGAAAAAAAAAAAGGTTTTACAAAACCTGGATGCCTCGGTGCTGTGTTGCCGTGAGTGTAGCGTCATGGGCCTTCTTTACAGTACGTAATTGACCGCCAGTGAATGCCGCGCCCAGCGACGGGAAACTTTTTCTCTGGTCCCACTCGCCTCTTGCCTTCACGGCCTCACCGGGACACTAGGACCAAAGAAGTGTGGTGACCGTCACAGTCAGATTTGAGGCGCCCGTTTAGCTGGTTTAGGGCAATGCCGACGGCCGTAAATCGGCCCAATGATTCCCGCCCCGCCCGCGCATCCATGCACCTGATCGTTTCGATAAAAATTTTCTTATCTTATCGAATCAGCAGTGGGTCAATCATGGGGTCCACTGTCTGTCTTGCGCCAAATCATCGGCGCAGAAACGGACTGGGGGCCATGGGAAGGAAGCCTTGGCAGCATCGAGTGGGGAGCCATGTCGAATCCATGCCGACAACGCGATTTAAAGTCTTTTACCTTCAACTTGTTCGTATTTCCCCTCGATCCTCCCCTCTACTGTTGTCGGACGGCATTGAGTTTCCGCCTTTCTTTTTTTGATTTCCCCAACAACTCCGTGATCAGAGGGGGAAGCCTCTTCAACCCCCGGAAGCATCACCACGACAACAAAAACGTCCACACAATGGCCGATTCGCCAACGCACAACGGCGCAGACAGCAAGGCGATGGAAGCTGGCGAGGAAGTTGTCCCACACGGTCGTCGAGCTCCCATCTTCGGAGAGAAGTCGCCTGGAGTTGTCCGCATCGAGGCCCTTACCTCGGTCATCACCCGCGTCGACCGCTGCTTCATCTTCTTCGGCATCTTTATTGTCGCCTACGCTTACGGGCTCGATGGTACGCTTAGGTACACGTATCAACCATACGCCACGTCCTCCTTTAAGTCGCACTCGCTGCTGGCCGCCATCAATGTCCTCCGCGCCGTCATTGCGGCTGCGGCGCAGCCGACGGCCGGAAAGATAGCCGACGTGTTCGGCCGTGTCGAGCTCATCTGCCTGTCCGTGTTCTTCTACGTCATCGGCACAATTGTCGAAGCCGTCGCGACCAACGTTAAGACCTTTGCCGCGGGCGCGGTGCTGTACCAGATCGGCTACACCATGGTGATTTTACTGCTGGAGGTTATCATCGGCGATATCACCTCGACTCGCGCCCGTCTACTATTTAGCTACGTACCTGCCCTGCCCTTCATCATCAACACCTGGGTCAGTGGGAACATCGCGAGTGCCGTTCTAGCGAAGACAACCTGGAAGTGGGGTATCGGCATGTGGTGCATCATCTATCCCGTCTGCGCCATGCCGCTCATCATCAGCCTCCTAGTTGTCGGCCGCCGAGCTAAGAGGGCAGGCGCCGTGGACAAGTACAAGACCCCTTTCGCCATGCTCGGCTGGAAACAGTTTACAACACAACTTTTCTGGCAACTCGACATGGTTGGCATCATTCTTGTTATTGCCACCTTCGCCCTCATCCTCGTCCCCTTAACCCTAGCGGGCGGTTTCACCGAGCAGTGGCGGACGGCCCATATCATTGCTCCGCTTGTGGTTGGCGTCTGCTGCATCCCCGGCTTCGTATTATGGGAGCTCTGGGCGCCGCACCCCCTGGTGCCCTTCCGCCTGATGAAAGACCGTGCTGTCTGGGGGCCCATGGGCATCGCCGTCTTGCTCAACTTCACCTGGTACATGCAAGGCGACTACCTCTATACCGTCCTGGTGGTCGCGTTCGACTTCTCCGTCACATCGGCCACGCGAATTACGTCGTTATACTCCTTCGTGAGCGTCATCACTGGCGCCATCCTTGGCCTCATCGTCTTCAAGGTCCGCCGTTTGAAAATTTTCATCCTCGCCGGCACGGTGCTTTTCCTCGTAGCGTTTGGCCTATTGATCCGCTTTCGCGGCGACGCCAGCGGTTCAAGCAAGTCTGGCGTCATTGGGGCGCAGGTTCTCCTCGGCTTGGCGGGTGGCATGTTCCCATACCCCGCGCAGGCCTCGCTGCAGGCCTACCTGAAACACGAGCACCTGGCTGTCATGACTGGTATCTATCTCGCTACCTACAATGTCGGCTCCGCGTTCGGCAACACCGTTTCTGGCGCTATATGGACGCAAGTCTTGCCGAGCGAGTTGGCCTCGCGCCTCGCCCAGTTCGGCAATGAGACCCTCGCTGCAACCACCTATGAGAATCCCTTCGGCGTTGTCGCTGAGTATCCCGTTGGCACACCCGAGCGCGCGGCTATCATCGAGGCGTACAAACATGCCCAACGGCTGCTTACTATTACGGGTATCTGCTTGTGCGTTCCGCTCATCGCCTTTGCGTTCACGCTCAAGAACCCGAAGTTGAACGACAAACAGAATCTAGTGTCGGACAGTGATTCTGAACATGACCTCGTTGGATAATTGTTTCCTTATCTTGTTCTCTTTTTGGGAAGACCGTGTCATAGAACGCGCCCTCCGCGGAAGCGCTGGTTTAGTGATGGCTTAATTGCTATAATTTTTGTAACCAATTGAACCTTTATGCGTAAATTATAATAGACCCCAGCCGGCATGTCGGGCTGGTTGCGTCTTTGGCAGCATCACCGGTGCTCCCTAAATGTTTCCAGCGAGTGAAACTTGCCAGCGCCCGCCACCGAGGTGCAAATAGCGGAGCCACGATGGAGTTCAGCTACAAGAAAAATCCCTGCTGCAACACCCTGACGAAATCACGCCGGCATACCATGATACTCCGTCGTCAGTGCCGTCAAGTTCCACTCAAGGTAACGCCGATATCTCAAGCAAGCACTGGTGTCGACTTCCTATAAGCCATGCCGACTGAGAATCGTATCGTATTTCTTGTCAAAGTATTGGCGACTATCTATACGTTTCGCCAGTTCTAACTCTTACATGTCATACTCGGTCGATGACGAGTGATCAACAGTATCAGACGAAGTGGTCAACCACAAGGGGAGTATGTAATTATCCATCTAGATGCGAATGAGGTAAGCTCTGTACAAGACAACCCGAAAGGGAACCGAACCATTCATCCCCCTTTCCTTGCCTTCCCTTATGCTCCTTTCCTTTTCCTTTCCATTTCCGGTTTGTTAAGCTGTTCAACGTTCGGCGACCGATAAGTTGTTCGCCCTTCCTTCTCCCACTACCGCCATCGTCTATGGTTTACTCGCAACTTTTCATTATACAGGCCGCATTAGGATCGGTGCAAATGCCGCAGCTTGGATTGCAGCATACTTGTCCTTTCTTGCAGGTGCTGCCACCATACTTTGGCCCTGTTG
>Ga0164242_10000556_pt1 | contig 45108 bp, 66 predicted proteins | sample OricomgcompostMG_FD_108783 | JGI IMG/M metagenome (GOLD analysis project Ga0164242, IMG submission 108783) | Miracle-Growth compost microbial communities from Emeryville, California, USA - Original compost - Miracle growth compost (MG) ... | reverse complement strand
TAACCAACTAAGGTTTGCCCGGCAGTAGGATAATAAGTTGCTACGCACGGCTAATCCCTGTGACACGCATCGAAAGGTGTACTATGGTCGGCATAATAATCAAAAGCTGGTTGTAGGGTCCGAAAGGACGTGGAGCGGTTGCGTCCCTGCTTAATATAATTTTATTTGGCATATGAATCAAATCATACTCAGTGCGGAGGGGACGTTGATGGTGAGTGCAAAGCCATTGCTGACTTGCTGGATGGATGAAGCGAACTCTGGGGAAGCCTGGAAAGTAGCCTCTCTCCCAAAGGCGGTCGGGGTGGAATCTCACCCTGCTGGGTATATCTTAGTTGGTTAATAGTATACTTCATCAATCTCTTGTCCTTTCAGGTTGGTGAGGTATACTATCTTCATTACATTGTTAGTGGAGATAGTACCTTATACCCCCCCTATTCAAACCCCTGAGCGTTATGAAGTATCTACCCTCCGCTTCTTAGCATTACCAGCTCGGGGGACTTGATTTATAGATAATACTACGAGAGTAGCGGGTGATAATGTCCAGAGGAGTAAGTGGACTAGGCGGTTGATACAGATAAGGTAAGCCGGGTGCAGTTTTACTGCGAACCGTAAGTCCTATACTGCTAAAGACATTGCGGAAAGCTTATGGTGAGACTGGTATTGAAGAGCTGATATAACCCCATCGGCTGTTATCTATAATTCAAGGCATAGCCTATTGACAAAGTTATACTGATGTGGTATAATGCAAGTACAGTCACTAGCGTGACTAGTACCTCCCCCAACACCGTTCAAGCTCCAATCGGAGCAACTCTTACGAAAGAAGCACCCTCTCGGGTGCTCTTTCTTTTTATCTTATTTCTTTTATCTTCTAACGAATCTATCTGAGCCAAAGGCCACAACTAGACCAATCAGTAGTCCGATAAGGACAGAGATGACGTTATTAAATACTAGCAGTGATACACAGTATCCTAGTACTCCTGCAATTAGTCCGAATAGTAAGTTCATTACACCTCCTTGTCTGGTGTTACGTTAAGTCCAGCTAGTCCTGCTACGGCACCAGATACACTGGTCCAGATAGCGAATACTAGGTCAGACACAACATGAGCTGCATACATGGGAACAATGACTGCTGTTACAAGAACAGTAGCGACATAGATTCCAGCTCTTACTTTTGATGGGATAGTTACTTGCATAGTGTTTTTCCTACTTAAATATTTTCTTAAATGCGTCTACTAATGATTGTAGCATAGATAGTATAGTCTTTAGAAGATTGTTGTTATCTTTTACTACTTCAGTGTAGTCGTCCTTCTCGGCAACTGGCTTACCAGAATCTGCCTGAGTGCTTCCATCTGGGTCTTTTGTGGTAGGTGATGGAGTAGTGAACTTGGCTCTTAATGATTCAGTGACATCTGCACCGTTAGCAGTAATCTTATCCGCTCCCTCATTAGTGAAGAGGTTCCAGGCATTGATATCCTTAGCGAAGGCACCAAGCTGCTTACCAGCCTTTACCACCTTATAAAGAAGTGTCTCTACAGGAGCAGTTGGAGCTGGCTGAGATGGCGCTGGAGTTGGGGTAGGAGCTGACTTGTCTGTAACATCTCCCCATTTATCGTGTGAAACTTTTGTATAACTCATCTGGTCTAATCTGTTAATATCGTATACTCCTGGGCAAGTTGTTGAAATCCACATATTGTGTGAGTAAAGAGGCACATCACCATAAGCACTTCTGATGTCTGCAATCAGCTCAGAGACTACATCATAGTCCTCGTCTCTAGCTCTTGGGTCACACTCAATACCAATAGTCTTAGCATTACCATAGGCTGAGCCTGAGTGCCAGGCTACGTCCATAGGAGCTACAATACAAGACACTCTTCGATTTGTACCAGTTGCAACGTAGTGAGCACTAGTATTGCCTCCAGAACGGCACAGGAAGCTTCTCACGCCCTCATACGAAGGGTTTGTATTAGGGCCTCCCCACCAGTGAATTGTAATACCCTCAATAGTCCGGTTATATCCGAACACTGCTGGTGAACTCGCCTGAGCTGTGTAGTTAGGACTGTCGTACTGTGTCTCGTAAGTATATGCCATATCTAATCTATTCTAACCTTTATTTGTGGGTCTGTCAAGATACCTGTTCTTGATGGCAGTCGACACTACCTATTTTTATGCCTAATAAGTCAATAATGGGTTCACATACGTCTTTGTACTGTATCGTGTCTTGTACGGGCTCTGGTGAGCTCACAGAGCTATTATTGTTAGTGGTTGTTTGCTGTGGTTCGCTCTTAGTTGGTGTAGGGGTTGACTGAACGGGCGCTGGAGTGGATTCTACAGACACTTCTTTTGGATATAGTGTAAACCTATTAGAATGGTTGAACTCACAGAAGTTCCTTAGGAAGTTTATATTATAACAAACATTAACAGTATATACACAGCTAGCTGGTAAGTCTGGCACTATATTATCTATCATCACTGAGTAGGTATGAGTTCCACTTTCTTCTGGGTCTCTATTAGCTAGAGCTCCATTTAATGGATAGCTTACTGGGTTGCCGTCTTTATTCTGGCACTCTACCGCTCTATAAGAGTGCCCTACTACTGGTTTAACTTTATCTAGTTTAGACTCTACATTAAACTGCTTGCCAACATATACCTTATCAGGAACTGTGATAGTCCAGTTAGTAAGGACATCTACGGGACCGAATAGTCCCCAGGATAGAAGTCCTATGAGTAATACAAGTAGCGCAGTATTTATACCCCTAATGGTCCGTTTTATCATTGCCAACTCCTTATGAATAGGAAGTATACTGTTGCTGCCAGCATTGCTCCGGCTATAAATGTTGTAAACTTATTCTCTAGTATATTGGAAAACCGTATTCCAGGCTTGCTCTCGTCATACTCTCGCTTGAACTCCTCAAAATCCTGTCTCAGCTGGGCAATCTCTGCCGTAAGAGCCTTCATATCTCTGAGGTAGTCCTTTGTAGTAACGAATGATAGAGTTTCTATCTTATGTAGAATGGCACCAGATGTCTTCTTCTGTTCATCTGAAGCTATTTTAAGGTATTCTATATCACGCTGCATTACCGCAACGGCCGTTTCTAGTTTTGTGTCTTTGCTAGCTACCACTATTTTCTCTCTGCTTCTCACCACGTGGAGTGATGTTAATATAGAGACCACTGTTTAGTTTCTTCTGTAGGTCAGGGTCTATAAATTTATACTTCTCGTAGAATGGAGCCATAAGGGCATCCATCTTGGCATTCCACTCAGCAGCTTTTCTACGAGCCTGCTGTACCTTACCCTGCTTGTATAGGCTAGATATCTCAGAGTTGGCACCTGCCCTATCGCCTTTATTCTCAGCTGACTTAAAGAAGTCATAATACTGATTACGTAATGCCTTAGGAGCGCCCTTAAAGGTTGCACTGTCATTAGCAGTAAGTGGTCCACCCTCTGGAGTAGAAAGTCCATTAACATAGTTCTGTCCCTCAGTTGTAGAATACTTACCGAAGATAGTTCGTTTAAGGTCCTGGCTTGGGTCATTAACAAACTGTACCTTACCAGTAGCATTTGCTCCGTACCCCTGCTTACTCTCGTTGTACCCAGTAAGTGAACGACTAGCCTGAGCATATCCTGGGATTAGGAATGAAGGTAGTGTCTGGAATAAGAACTGCTTCTGTCTATCAGACAAGTCCTTATTGACTATATTACCGTTATCGTCCCTCGTAAGATTATCCTCATTACTTGCAAATAGTCCCATTACCCCAGTCTGAGAACCAGAACCGAAGATGAAGCTTGTTGCTGGGGTCTGCCAAGATTCCTTGCTTAGAGGGTTAGGAACCACTTCACCGTTACCAGTAATGTTCCCAATCAGAGCACTCATTCCCCACATAGAGAGTCCCATAAAGAGAGCCTTAGATACACTATCTAGAGCCTGTCTATAGTCTCCTGCGGTTACTGCCTTACCAGTAAGCTTAGAGTGACCGATAACAGTCAGGTCTTTAACTCCCTTTAATCCACCTAGGCCAACTTCTCCTGCTCGTACTACAGTACCAGGTAGGAAGGTCATCATTGACCAGAGGTTCTTTGATACTTGTGATTCAAATGCTTTAGGGGCTACTAGCTTAGAGAAGTTCTGGTTAGCCTTGTTAGTCATTCTCCAAGAGAATCTATCTAGGTCTACTCCCTTAAGCCCCATCTGCATACCCTTATGCTGTGCACCTAGGTACGTTACAACCCGCATATAACGGTCAGCACCCTTAATACCAGCAAAGGCTGTGGTGTCAATAATATGGCCTATCTTAGTGAGGGCTGTATCTGGAAGAAGTTGAGAGTCACCCTCAAAGATACCTTCCTCGTGCATCTTTCTCCAGAGGGCTCTTTCCTCATCGGTGGCAGCACCAGCTGCAAGTTTAGTAAGAAGCTTATGTGCCCTTACAAATCCCACGACTGCGCCATCTGCGTTGATAACACCTGGAATGGTGGCTAACTGCATAGACGAGTTAATAACTGAGTTAACACTGTAACCAATCTTAGCTAGTGACATTAGTCGTCTAGCCTGTACTAGTGAACGCTCTGCTTTATTACTATCAATGCCCATTTGGTCAGACATAAAGTTACTTAAAGCTTTATCTGCTCCAGCTTTACCACCCTTAACGTTATTGATACGATTTTCAAGCCAATCCTTAACACCCTTATCTGCTGTATTGTTGGCAATCTGAGCCATATCATGAACAGCATCCTCCATGTAGAGTTTAGTGTTCTTAGCTCTAGAATAGGCGTGAACAGCAAGCCAGAAATCTTCCTTATATCCTTCAGCACCCTTACGCTCTTTAAGGAATCTATCCTCTACCTTACCAGATACACTTCTGTATTCTTCCTTTTGATAGCCCATAGCTTTGTCCATCTTATCGAGGACGGCAGCTCTCTGCCTGTATAGACTATGTGTATCACCTTCACCAGAAGCAATCTTAGCGTTAATATCCTTAATCTCATTTGAGAACTGGATAAGTCTTGGGACTTTAACTGAGTTACCCATGATGTGAGGGATGTATGGTCTATTTAATACTTCATCAGCTAGCCCTAATTGCTTACCCCATTCTTTAGCCTTACCCCTCCACCAGTCTATAATGTCCTTACCAGCAGAAGATAGTTTAGCGTAAGCCTCTCTGTCGCCATCAGCTGCTTTGAAGAGTGACTTACTCTTAATGCCTTTGGCAAGCTTCTGCATCTTCTTGATTTCATTGGCATCATGGTAGTTGGCCTTATTAGTATTTCTTACTGAGTCATCATATAGGTCAGCTAACTTGTTAAGCCCCCTGTATCTCATATACTCAGAAGTAAGCTCAAGCATATTAAGAAGAAGTGGTTTCCTATCATTAGGGACCTCTATAGCATCTGCCCTAGCTACGATATCTTCTCCCTGCTCTTGGTGTTCAGTAGGAGTAACTTCTTTAGGGTCTTTTGATACTAGTTCAGCAGACTTGAAGTCTGACTTCTCTGATAGAAGCCTGTTCTCTACTGCCGTCTTACTTCCACCCTGTACTTCAGGGTGTGTACCGTCTTCTACGGTAGCTATTTCTTTATCTACATCAGCTTCAGACTTATTAACAGTATTAGCTACTGTTTCAGCATGCTCTCTAGCAGTATTTAACTTCTGTCTCTGCTGGTTGATTTGCTCTAGGTGAGCTTTGACCTTTTCTGGGTCTGGGGTACCTTCAAGAGCTTGTGACTCTTGGTAAGCTCTGCCATACTGCTCCTTGGTCATTCTATCTAGATTGTCTTGAGCGTCTAGTTTAGCTTGAGTGACTTGTTCTTTCGTCTGCTGTAGTACAGGACGCTGCATAGCATCTTCTGGATACTTCTCATCTAACTGGGCTACAGTTTCCTTGTACTTGTTATTAACGTCCTCTAGGGCAGCCTGAACACCCTCAGGAGAAGTTTCTACCTGTGGGTCTTTAGCCATTTGTTCAATTCTATCTATGTCAGCCTGACGCTGTTGCTCCGCTGCATTAACCTGCCTATGGTATGGTGAGTTAGCCTCTATAGCGTTGTAATAGTCTAGTTGCTTATTAGCATCCTGAACTGCTTTAGTAGCTTCCTGTTGCTTCTGAACAAAAGCTGGGTCTTGCATAATCTCAGCAGCCTTATTCTTACCGGCTTCTTCATCAATTAGCCCATTATCTTTTAGATATTGTGGGTCATTGGCATTGAGCTTTTGCTCGTTGCTATCTAGTTGGGCTAGTTGTTCCTCAGCCGATTTAACGCCTTCAGTAGCATTACCGGTTAGAGTATCGCTCTTAGCTTTAAGTGCATCGGCTTTCGCCTGTATCCTCTTATTAGCATGCTCTATTAGACCGGCCTTACCGTGAGCTAGAATTGCTAGGGCTGCACCAATACCGACATCCTGAGCCGTAGGGGCCTCACCTTCACCTGCCGACTGAGCGCCTACCTGTCCTGTTGTAAGTAGTGTGTCAGCTATAATCTTTCTAGGAATATTGCTTGTTGCAAGTCCCTTAGCGGTATTGGTAAGTATATCACTACCAGTCCGCTCCGCTGCACCTACTAGTGCTTTGCCAGCTACTTCACCGCCCTTAAGTACTGCACCTGTACCTCCAAGAGTAGCAGCGTTCAGGAATGTCATTGCAGCGTCACCCGCTGCTTCTAATGGACTTCTATTCTGGACCCACTCCTGGTCATCCTTATTAAACTTGAAGTTCTTAATCTTATCGGCTAGCTCTGCCTGTGCCTGTTGTGCCGTTTGACCGTTCTTGAGCGTCTTAGCCATTAACTGAGGATTGTCTCGCCAGTTTTGCTGAGCCTGTATTAGTGACTGGAACTCTGAGTGCTGGATAGCATTATTAGCACTAGCTCTAACATCATTTATCGTATTTAGTCCACTGTGAACTACTGCTTCTGGGATACCTCCGACAATACCACCAACAACATTACCAACTGTAGTATCTTTGTCTCCCCAACCTTGGGCTCCTGATGTCCGCATAAAGTCTGCGGTTCTCTTGAGACTTTCCTGCCTATCTCCACCAGAACCTAGGTAATTAAGAATCTCGGCGCCAGCGTTAACAACACCAGAGGCACCACCACCTATAGCGTCAGTTACGTTGTCCCAGAATCCATTGTGGTCCTTTTTCTTCTTGTCTTGCTGGTCTTTTTCAGCAGCAGCCCGTTGTGCTGCGTCTATCTTGTCTAGTTCTTCCTGGGAAGGTCCACTATACCACGAGGCATAAGGACTCTTAGCGTTTAGAGCCTTATAGACATTGTAGCCCCCGATGAACTTACGGCTATTTAAATCCTTATAATCCATGAAGCCTCCTAGTATCCTAGGACTTGCTTACGTAGTGCATATGACTGCTGAGGAGTTAGACCATAGTTAGCTAATAGTTGGGCTCCAATACCAGAGTTCTCCCAAGAGTAGTTGTGTTGGTAGTTAGAGTTACCATTCCCTGATATATTGGTTGCCCAATCAGCGATTGCCTGCGCTGGAGTAGGAGTATCGTTTTGCTGTAGGCTAGCTGAGTAAGCCGCATTAGCCCTCTCATTAGCTGCCTGAGCCTGTTGTAGCTGCATCTGTTGCTGGAACTGTCTCTGCTGTGATAGATAATCCTCTAGAGACTGTTGTTGCGACTGTTGAGTAGAGAGAGCGCCTAATCTTCGCTCTTTATCTATAGAAGCTAGTGCCTGGTCTAGTTGTAGAGTCTGGTCATTCTGCTGCTGAGTAAGCTGCTGCATACCAGGAAGATACTGTGTAGAGAGATAGTTAGCCTGTTCGTCTAATGGGATACCAGAGAAGGCTAGTCCTCTTCCATTGGCCTGGGTGTTAATATCATTAAATCCCTGGACCTTCTTAGCGTCTAGGGCTTGTTTCTGTGCATCAAATTGACCAGGTAACTGGTTTAGTTGTTTATTAACTACATCTATACTACTCTGATAGGCCGGTGCCTGAGAGTTGATAATATCTTCTATACTTTGTACTTTTGGCGCTTGATTAGGGTCCATTTAAATTCCTCTATGTATTCCAGGTTACTATATCATATCCATATCAATAGGTCAACTAAAAGGGTGTCTTAAAGGTAGCCACCTGTGCTGTTATGGTTGTGTCGCTTGTTGACGTAACATTATCACCGAATTGATTGTATAATCCAGCCTCTAGCCGTATATTAGTTGGGCTCGTTCTATAGATGCTTACAAAGAACGGTGCACTGAATGTGCTTCCATCTACAAACCGTACTGTCTTATAAAAGGATGCCGAAGTTCCTACATACCAGTTAGTGCCATCAACAGTGATTCTAGCTCTTATGGACGAGTTAGTTGAACCTACTGCGTAATCTTTAGTAACGTACGTATGGCCAGCCGTAAAGGGAGCTACCCAGCCATTAGGGATAGTAACACTCATTGTCACATTCCCATCATTAGCCAGTGAAGGGAAGTCACTATGTACTGTAAAGTTTCCTATCTTAACCATCAGCATACATCCTATAGAATATCTTAGTGGCGGAGCCCATATTAAAGTAAAGGCCATCATTCTCCACTCTCACCCGTGGAGAATTTGTAGAGAATAGTATCGGCGAAGTTAATGGATGTATCCCATATGAGTCTTGATACCAAGCTAAAACGTGCGGTCTATACCCTAGAGTATGCGGAACTGATGCCCCAGTAGTTGAGCCCTCTCCTATACACTTGAAGTAGTTGAGGTCTGTATTGAGGATAAATGGATTAGCTGTGGTAGGGATATCATAGTCCGCAGTCGTATTGGGTTGCGGAAGCATAATAACCCTCCAATATACTGATGCTGCACTGCCGGTATTATTCGTGACATTTATTGACACATTTGTACCGTCTGATGATGCAGTTAGATAGGGTATATCATACCTATAATCTTGTTCACCTCCGTCTCTCGTTGAACTGAAGTCCGAAGCTGTTGACCAGAGTAAGATACATAAAGGAGCTTCTGGGAGTCCATGGGCAAATGAAGCGCTACCACCATCATACGAATCCACAGTGATGGGACCACCTTGTTTAATACCAACCACCTTATCCATGGGATAGTCAGAGTGGAATAGAAAGTTTCTGAGGTCTACCATTAGTACCCCAGTTCAGTTAGTACATCTTTTCCTGGCTTAGTAATATATAAACCATATTCGCCATTTGGCTGCTTACCTAGAAGTATTCTCTGGTCGCCATTCTCGTCGGTAATAATGTCTGTCCTATTACTAGAAGCTACCTGTCTGAAGTTATCATTAACAGCCTGAATAAGCAGATTCATATCCGCCCCAGGCTGTAGCTCAATAGGCGAGAACTTCGCCACTAGGCTGTCCGTTTCCAGATGTACACTGTTAGGTATGGTTGTAGATTGCCAGAGTCACCGTCACCTGCAGTATCTGTCGTGAATGTGTGGTTGTGATTACCTGCTGCTGACATAGCAAGGCTGCCGAATCCATAAGCCTGTAGACTACCAGATGCACTCGTTCTTCTAGCTGAGTTATCTGTGTAGGCAACATCTTGGTTAAAGCCGTGCGTGTGACTACCGCTAGTGCTTGTTGTGCCAGTGTGGGTGTGGGCCTGCATGTCCTTATGACCGCCGGTCTTCTCTACTGCGTTGAACTCAGTCTGGCCTCCATCAAAGCCTACAAGAACTCTACCAGGAGCATACTTAGTCCAGGTACCGAATCCTAGTAGAACAGCTGGGTCAGTATCAACTGAAGCATTCATGTAGATACTTCCCACTGGATATGTCTTATTAAGCATATCATTGGCTAGAAGGGCTGCCGTGATTGCGCCATCCTTTATATTATCTGAATCTATACCCTTATTAAGAACCTGTGTAATAGCAGCAAATCTCTGGTTAAAGGCATCTGCTGTAGCTGTGTCTGTATTTGTAAATGGTGTTATATTAACCTGTGCCATGTTATAACCTCTTAGTCTTATATGTTAGTTGTACTCCCATGAAAGCTACTTGGTTATCTACAGCATTTCTTGAGACTCTATATTGGAATGTTCGAGCGTTTCCTGAGACAGACACCTTCTTAGGCTGGAAAGCTATCTTACCTGATAGCATTACTGAACCATCTAACTGGAATGTCCCTAATGTATTTCCGCCAACCTTTAGTTCTCCTAACTGCTCTCTAGGACTATCGGCCATATCTATATCTACTCCGTGAGTAATATTGAAGGTAGAGCCAACTGCCTGTAGAAGTGGGAAGAATCTTTTAATCTTCTTTCTTTGGGCTGGTGTTCCGAATGAATTATACTTTAATCTATAATCAAAGTCTATAGGGGCACCAAGAGAGTTGAAGTCTTGCTCTGCCTTATAGGCTGCTCCATTGTAAGAGCTAAACTCAATCAGCTCACCTTTATCGTCAGCATCGCCATAGTAGATAGCCCGATTCACATAAGTATTAGTATCTAGCATCCACTCCTGAAAGTCTAAGTCTAATATAGCACAGATATCATTTACTGGAGACAATTCAGATGGCATATAAACACGTAACTGATTCTTCCAGACGACCATTGTTACATCTTCTTTTCTAGGAACTTTCTCTACTAATGGGTTAATAAGAGTGGAAATCTTTTCATCCTTAGAACCATTGAATCTATATATCCCATCATCTGATAGGAAGTAGATATAGTTTGCATCTGATGTCATTGCCTTACGGGATATAGCACCCTTGGAACCAGTAGACTCTCGTAAGTAGAAGCTTCCTCTATCAGAACCAGAGAGGACATACTTCTTGTCCTGAGTAATAATAATAAGTGAGTCCTGGAATGAGAATAAACCAGTAATAGGAGAGCCGTTCATAGGCCGTGGGACATAGATAAAGGATACAGACAGCCAGGCACGATACCATTGCTTGTCTACTGGATTGTTAGTAGGATTACCAGGAGCCTCTGAGAAGACAATCTTGTTGGGGTCTGTAGCAGATACTCCGAATAGAATATTCTTATGAAAGAGTATCATAGAGAGGATTGGAAGCTCTGAGTCTGTGATAGTCTCTACAGTTGTTCCATCCCACCTCTTTAGTTGGTCATAACCATTAACCCAGAAGATAGAACCGTCAGCATTTGTAAAAGAATACTCAGTGGCTGCTGCATTTAATCCTGAAACAACTACCTCATACGTGTGGGTAGTCTCATCAACCTTGTAAAGTGTATCTCCGAAGACTACAACAGTAGTATTATCCCCAGTCTCTCTATTAAACCTATATCCGTTCTTATCTTTAGCGCCTGTCGTACCGTACACCTTATAGGCTAAACCGTATGTCTGCGTTACTAGCCCTAGAAGTGAACTATTAGAGAACTGTGCAGTACCAGTAGCGACATTCCCTACACCATATGTCCCCGTACAGTCATCCTGTTGATAGATAACAACCCAGAGCTTAGTGGTTGAGCTTACTGGTATAGCATTAAGGAATCGACACGTTACCCAGCCTTCTGTAGGGATGGCAGTAAAGGAACTCTCTGATAGCTTAGTTCCTGGCTTACCATCATTATCTGAGTATAGGTCTACTCGTAATGGTCCTGTACCATCTAGAGTTTGTAGGTGAAGGTCTAGCTTAGTTATATTACCGTCTACACCAGCTATAAAGCTATCTGCCAGTATATTACCAGCGCCCAGTACTATATGGCCTGTAAACGTGTCCTGTGAGGCCCTGAGAGCCTCTGTGAGCGGTTCTACGTAAAAACCTGGACCCTTACGTGTTGAAACGGCTACCTCGCGTCCTGCCTGCGATTCGTGGTATAGTCTGAAGTTCTTAGAATCAGGAGTCCTGCCCTCCTTCATATTCTCAGTAGGCGTAACCATATCTAAACCAGCTAGAGCAGTTAATACTTCTCCAGATAGTTTATTACTTCCAGAAGGAATCGGAACCTGTTGAACGAACTTACTTCCTGGCACTATCTACCTACTTGTCTATTCTTCATTCTAATAGGACCGTTAGAGAATCTGTAGCCGTATCTATTGACCATCTGTAGGGCTCGTCTATTATATTCGTTCTCTACAATAGCAGCGATATCATTATCGCCCTCTCTAGAAAGCACCCTCTTGTATGCACCGAGGACAATTAACTCCTCAAATTGGTCAGGAATATCTGGCACATCATTCTCTCCTAGTAGTGGAGTAGGTGACTTAATATAGAAGATATCCATGGTATAGTCCTGGTCGGTAGGTCTAGCTAGAATCATCTTCCCATTGTATGAAGTCCACCAGGTAATAGGCCCTGCAGCATTATCTCCTGGAGTCTGATATCTCTTATTGAACTCCCTAAATGGGATAAAGTACTTCTCTATGTTTGTCTGTGAACCATCTGGCCCAGTAATAATCTGTGACTGAATAACACTAACGTCAGTAGGCATACTAAACATAGTCACTCCAGTTGGTACTACACCAGAATAAATCTTCTCCATGAAGGGAAGCTCATACTCTGAAAATATGTCATTTATAGTATCATTGATAAAGTTATCGACAACTTCTGTATCGTACTCTTCGTCATCTAGTTTATCTACGATAACTCTATTTCTTAGGCTTGCTAGTGTCATTATCTTTCCTTAATATATGTTCCATTTAATTCTATCACTTCTCCAGTAAGAATACCAGAGTTATCTACATACTTCTTAATATACGCTCCCCCGGCACCTACTTCACTACCATCTAATGCTGTAGGTTCATCTGGTAGATGTTTGATGTAGGAGCCATCAGTATTAACAGTATCTTCAGGTAGCGTAGCATCCGTATAGATATAGGCAGAGCCACTCTGGTCATATTGATATCCTAGGTTAATCTGAGCATATCCTAATTGGTCACTATTCTGAGTTACTATAACATTAGTGTAACCAACCTGTGCAAAGTTGTACTCTCTAATAATATTGGCATATCCAGGTTGTGTAAACTCTGGAGTTATCATTATATTAGAGTAACCAGACTGTCCCCTCAGGGCCACTCCCAAGATATCAGCATATCCACTCTGGTCATTGGATACTGCTCGTATAACTGTTGAATAACCTAGCTGGTCGTAGGTAGGAATAGTCCTAATAAGGGCAGAACCTGTTTGGTCCCAAGTAGGATATGACAAGATGTCTGCGTAGCCGTCCTGCGTATAGTCGCTAGCAGAAAGAATTGTAGCATAACCTTTAGTAGTCTTATTAGCTACCTTCTGGATGTCTGCCTTACCAGTCTGATTATAGGCCTGAGTAATAGAAATAGTAGCACTACCGAGCTGCGCCTGTTGAATTGTCGCCTTAATATCGGCACTACCATATTGCTCTGGGTAATTAGTAACATTACCAGAAGTCTCTACTTCACCACCGAAGATTATACCGTATCCAAATGTACCCCAACCACCAGACATACCGCCTGAGCCTCCAGCTGGGGGATAAAGTGAGATGTTAGCAGAACCAGATTGTGTCTGAGCAGAGGTTATATTGTGGTATACAGATACGACACCGTCTGTGCCTGAACTACCGTTGGTTCCATTTACATAACCTATTCCGCCTGAACCACCATCACCACCAGAGACAGAGTATGTACCACCAGTATAATCAGTAGTATACGTTACCGCTATGTCTCCGGCATTACCACCTCCGCCACCTCCGCCACCTCCGCCCGACAGGGTGCTACCAGTAGTAGTGCCGCTATTACCACCATTCCCAGCATCGGTCCCAGCTGCAACTACTGCGCCGTTGATGGTAACTGACGGTGCCTTTAGAACGACGTTCACCCCTGGTACACCAGCTATACCACCAGCACCACCAGAATACTCTCCATATACATCTATAGTGCCATCGTTGCCATACGCAGTTGCACCAGTTGCACCAGTTGCACCAGAGCCTGCTGGCGTTCCACCACCTGCTGAATTTCCGCCAGGGTATCCTGGTGATATAGTTGGGCCACTAGCACCCCCGGCACCACCTGCGCCAGCTGGCCATCCTCCAGTACCACCTGCACCACCCTGCACATAGACAGGAGGAGCCCCAGTTGTCCCAAATCCTCCTCCAGCTCCACCACCTCCGAAACCACTTCCTTGTGAGCCACCAACGTTCGTATTCGAAGCCCCCGATATAATTCTAGCTCGGCCTCCTGCGCCGCCATTAGCTGTACTAGGTGAATGGTAGGTAATTCCATCTATAGTAATAGACCATATATTCTGTCCAGGCGTAACCTTACCAGAAACGTCTATAGTACCATCTATAGTAATAGAATCTGTAGCGGTAATGTATAACACTGAGCCTGTGGTTGACGAAGTACTCAAAGTAGCACCACTAGCTACATTAACTGTGGTGAACTGATACTTCTGGTCTAGATTAAGATTACTAGTGCCAGAGGTTACATTAAGTGGGCCATCAGAGCCATCGCCAAACATTGTATTGTCTCAGTGTGATTGTATTCACGATTATGTTCCCGTTACTTCCCATCTCACCTTACCACCAATAGTAGTAGTGGTACCCGTTAATCCCTGAATTGCAGGATAAATTACAGTAGTAGTTGGTGCTGAGGATAAGTATCCAACCTGTCTAGCATCTACAGTAAGCTCAGATAAACTAAGCATAACACCTGTTATACTAGAGAAGAAGCCTATAGGAAGGATAATGGCAAAGCTGGTTGAGCTATTGCCCGCCACACCATATTGGGCGGTAGTTCCCCAGCATCTTTTAAGGCCATTTATATTAGTATAATACATCACCCCCCCAGTTTCGTGTAGTAGACAGTTACAAACCCTGTCATGCCACTTCGGTCATATTTGGCTTCAAGGGTAATGTTCGATGCGTCGAGCGCTAACGATACACCGTAATTTATATTTCCACCATTAGTATAAGGTAGTGGAATAATTTGGCTCTTATCTGCTGGCTGAGCCGCACCGCTGGCACTTATGATACGCCCTAGACTAGTAATCCCATGAGGAATCTGTTTTATCGTATTGTTCGGTAGCGTACCGACATCAACTGTCTTCTTATAAATGTAGGTACCATCAATCCATCTTCTCCATGTATTGACTTCATTAGCAGAATAATCATCTGCTATTTCATCGAATGTTATCTTAGTCTCTGCCATTATTATTGCCCCGCCATGAATGTTATACCGTCCAGGAATACGAAGCCATTAGCCCCCGATGGGAACGTCACATTTCCTCCGCTGTCTATATACACCGATGCGATTCCAGTGCTACAGTAGGTAGCGAACCCAATTGTACTACCTGGTCTATATCCTGTAGGAAGAGTAAAGACATTGTAACCAACGACACCATTCTTTACGAGCCCCGCTAGGTGTACGAATCCTAGTGTATCTTTCATGTATCCTGGTGTGTGAAATGGTGCACCATAATATATCCATCCATTTGCTAATGTTGGAGATTGCCATCCCTGTTGGTTCTGTATTTGTGCTTGATTTATCTTCTGATTACTCATTAGTTATGTCCCTTTACTATTATCTCCGAGCCACTATTTAATATCGCCCCTCCATTATCGAATACCTTTATAGACGTGATAGATGTGCCGGTCCACATACCGGTGATTGTACGCTGGTATGGAATACCAGGAGTCAGTGCTGAACCAGTTACTGTTCCGGTTAGGTTTGTCGCCCTGCCTGACACTACTTCTATGTCAAGAACCATTTGGTATACGGACAGCCATCCAGAGGAACTACTCGTTAGTCCTATATAACCAGTGGGCGCTGCAGTTCCATATGTACCAGCAGATGTGGCGGTATATCCATAGTTATTCGCCGTATCATTGTTGAACTGTAGAAGTATTGAGCTGGTTGAGGTTTGTGTTCCTGATATCAGAACATGAACCTGAAGGTACTTATATGCAGGGAATGATACCGATAGGGTAGCGTTATTAGAAGTAAGCGTAGTCCGGCCTATTTCTTCCCACCATTCTCCAGTCTGGGCGTTAGAGTTTAACACTGGTACATTGTTTGCAGTTGGTGTGTCATTAGCGTGATATCCATCTACCGTATCAGCATTTCCCCCAACACTTACTATGAACTGATAATTAACCATAACATCGTCTGGTGTAGTGCTTGATAATGGTGCATCAGACATTGTGAAAGTACCGTCTGTTGGAGATGTCTCTGTAAAGTGAGTTACTCTCTTCTGTTTAACTCCATTTATAAAGACCTGAAGACTACCTGGTACGTATGGTTTAGCAGTAGTAAAGACTTTATTAGTCCCATCTACTGTCCCAGATGGTGTTTCATCAAAGACCTGACTAGAGCTTCCGTTTATCATCACTGAAGAACCAGCTATATAGGTAGCGGTTATCTTAGAACCCGACTTTGGTGCTGTTACGAATAATATACTTTTATCGCCAGAGATAGTAAAGTCATCTCCTAGATGCATTGCTACACCGTTCTTGTATACCTGAATGGCTGTAAATGGAATTGCGGTCGTGAAGCCTACGTTAAATCCATCCACATTACCATCTAGGAGCTCATCTGTAACAAGATTGCTCTTCATCACATCATCAGCATACATAGCATTAGCGATGACCCAGCCGGCGTCTATAGACTTAGCTGTAGTATCACCCTGTGCCCTCTCGAAGGTGATTGTATCACCGGATAAAGCAGTTACTAATATCTTCTCTGAATTGCCAAGGTTGGTAAGTTGTCCTGGAGGGCAGGCGGTCGCATAGAAAGGAACGTCAGGCATATAGTCACCCTGACCCGACTGGAGAGTGAGTGAAGTCCCAGATGTATTTGGACTAGGTGCTGTTAAGACTATACCAGCTGCAAAGTCTTTAATATTATTCGCCATCTATATAAATTACTTTCTTTTCTACTTTACCTTTAGAGTTTTTACCTTCATAACCTACGGCATACTTCAGTATCTTAGGTTCTGTTTGTAATCCATCTGTCCAGGAAGTCTCCATTACACGATAGTATATTAGCTTCCTATCTGTCAATGGTTCATCTTCTAGGAATACAGGTACTCCGTTAATGATAAAGAATCCTTCTGATAAACTAACCTGTACGTCTCCTAGGATAAATATGGTTAGGGCTGCTTTCTTTTCATAGTCCTGTATATCTCTGAAGGCACTAGGATTATATCCTGACGAGTCGTCATGCTTAGAATACCTATCATCGGCAGGCTGCTGTATACTATGTCCGTCATTGAAGAACGCTTCCCATAAAACCATTGTATTGGTTCCTCCTATCTTAGTTCTCCTGATACTGGAGAGTGAGTGTTACTGTTGCCGTGTTACCAGGAGCTGTTGATGTTGTTGTCTGTAACTGAGTGGCTAGATACTGAGTATAACCAGCTGCTGATAGTGTCGCAGTAGGGCTAGCTCCCTCTGGTCCTGTAGTAGATAGATTTACAGAAGCACCAGAAGCAATAGGAGTAATAGCGGTCATATCTGTAGTTAGAGCAGCATTGGTAGTCTGTGAAGGAGTGGCATACGTACTAGTAACAACCCCCTTAAGTGTTAATCCAGTTCCTAGAGTTCCTGCTGTATGTGACCACTTAACAGAACTAATCTGATTAAAGGTTCCAGTAAACTTACCGAACTGGTATTTAGTGAATGAGTTGGTTCCATAGACGATAGGGGCAGCTGTTGGAAGTGTAGAGATATCATCTACTGACTTCCAGTTAACCTGTGTAGCGTTAGCACGAGTTGTGCCTTTAGCTGGGGTTCCTGTTGCAGCTCCATTATCCTCCTGGAAGACGAAAGTAGCAGCTATAATTATTCTCCTTATTAGATTTCCTGGTTATTATACCACAAGAAAAAAGGCTCCGCAAGTGCGAAACCTTTAATCTCCTTATCGGTCAAACTACACAGTTCGAGGGATAACTACAATGTGGTCTGGTCGTACAACCTTTCCACCGAATAGTGTTGACCCTGCGATGATAGTTGACTTGCTAAGAACTCGGCGTTGAGACTCAACTTCTGGCTCAATCTGTACAGCACAAGTCACAGCTGACTTATGGAAGAGTACAAATCCCCAGTTAGCGTTTGAATCAATTTTAGCAACCTGATTTGTTACGTATACAGGAGTATTGTAGATAGTTCCTGCGTAACCCTTACCAGCTAGGTCGCCACTTCCCTGTCGCTCTGCCCATGTCATGTCTGAATCTGAACGTAGGTCTGCTACACCAAATCCGTTGACAACTAGAGCTCGTCCATCTGCTGGAACGTTTGCTGCATCTAGTTTAGCATGTGCTGCGATAAGAGTTGCTTTGTTTAGGTTTGCCACTGCTGTTAGTTTGTTTCCTGAAGCTGCACCAGCTACCGTAATACCTAGAAGATAGTTGTCAATAGCATCAGCTAGAGAGAACCCAATCTTCTCAGTGAATGGTCGTCGTAGGTCGTAGGTAGACTGCTTAACAAGCATGTCCTGGATTTCTACAGGTGTACCCTCATATTGGTCGATAACAAGTAGCTGCTCAGTTGGGTCAACTGGAGTAACAGTCATTTCTGTACCAGGAGTAATTGTCTGTGCAGTTAGGTCTGGTAGTGAGATAATGTGAACTGTGTCACCGAAGTTTTTGATTTGTCCTTGGTAGTCGTGGTTAACCAGTTGCTCCATAACGAGACGGTTACGACGGTTCTCAAGGATTTCCTTAGCCCACACCTCTGGAATTACTTCAGCAGTATTGGCAGGTGTGTTCATTGAAAATGTTGCCATTTAATTAGTTTCCTTATAAGTTAATCAATGTTACTTATAAGCATTGTTCAGGTATGCATCCACCTTTGCTCGGTGTTCAGGGTTAGAGGGGTCATATTCGTCTCTAATCCATTCCTGCATATTCTTTGAACTTGTAGACGATGGTTGAGTAGCGTTTAGGCTGTCTGCACCACCTTCTTGTTCCTTCTTTAGGCGCTCTCTTTCTTCTTTTTGAGCTTTTGCAACGATAGCTTTCTCATCGAAAGCCCCAGCAGCAAACTTTGCTTCTCGTACTAGTCTAGGCATATCCTGTGCTAGTCTCATCTGTGCTGCGTCGCCATATAGTTCTTTCTCTTTTTGAAGGATAGCTACTGCCTCCTTCTCGTACTGCCTGTCATCTGGATTCTCTGCCCAGTACTGCCTTACGTTAAGAACCATGTTCTGCTGATTGAGTCTGAAGTCAGTGTACTCTCGGTCTGACATATCGCTGGATGAATCAACACCCTTGATGCTTTTCTCGATTTCACTTGGCTTAGAGGCTTCCATACGCTGGCGAAGGGCTCTCTGATTGTCTTGTGCAATCTTAAGGGCTTTCTTCTCACCATCTGTAAGGTTGTCCGGGTCGAACCCTTGACTCTTAGCGAATTTGGCTAGACCATTATCTTTCTCTTCTTCAGTTGAATCTTGAGAATCTGAGTCTTGGTCTGGTTGCTCAGTATCTTCATGTTCTTCAACCGCTGAGTTTTCGCTACTATCATCTACTGGTAGGGTAGAATCTTCTACGCCAGTATTATCGACGACAGTATCCTCAGTAGGGGCTGTTTGTTCCGCCATGGATACTCCTAATTGTTAAAATGCTTATGAGCGTTATGCTCACCTCTGTTTATACCATATATTAAACTAGCTGTCAACACGTAATTTGGCATATTCTGTACAAAATCGCACACCGACCTTACGCTGATTCATTAATGCTGCCTGTACTGGGTCTATAGGAGCCTTAGCCATCTGAGGTGTTAACCTCCCGAAGACCTCCTTAAATCCAGTTGGACGGCTTTCTGTCATATTATCGACATTATCCTGGATAAGTGACATATACTCATCCATGGACTTTATCCAGTCCTTATAGGCATCTGTTCTAGCAAATGCCTTCCACTGAGCGACAATACGCTCTTGTAGGTCATTCTGTTCTTCTACTTGCTTTTTAGGCATGATAGCTCCTTCTATTTTGCGTTCTAAGGCCATTTAGAGGCTCTGTGAGCGACTTTAGGTTAAAAGTTGGGTTACATACCCTGTGGCGTTGGTAATGGTCCTGCAGCTACACCATTTGGATTCTGTACTGCTGGCTGTGGTGCAGGCGGAGCCATAGGTGGATTAGGGTTCTGTTTAGGAGTTGTAAGAAGTGCCTTAATCTTATCTTCTGACACATCAAGCATCGTCTCTAGATAAAGTCTTGCAAACTCCTGTTGGTTAATATACGGAGACTGAGCAAACATCTGATGGATAAGGGCATATTTCTGCCCTTCTTCGGCCTTAACAGACTTTGTGGTGCTCTCTAATTGAACCTTAGGCTCATAATCACCATAATATTCACTAGGGTCGTAATCTTTCCATTGGACACCATCAGGCCCCACGATACGAACTGCCATCTTCTGGTCAACAAAGATTTGTACCATCTTGAAGAGGATTCTACCAAGCTGTGCATATCCTTCATCTTCAAGGTTAGTAAGCTTTGTGGAGAACCGCTGAGAAGCCTGGTTCATCTGTGCCTGAATCTCAGTAGCCGTAATACGCCCCTTATCCTGAGATACACCCTGTACAACCTCATCAGCTGCAGTAGCTCTGCGCATCTCTTCCTTAATACGGTACATCTCGTTGTCTGCTGATGTTGAGATATCCTGTCTCTCAAAGGTTGAGATGGCACCCTGTGGAAGTGGTAATACTGCTCCAGGGAATGATTCAATCTGTTCTGCTAAGTGCTTGTACTGTGGGTCAATCTGCCACATAGGAGATAGCGCATAGGTAATAGCGTCTGACTTCTGAGATGAAATATCGTTTAATCGTTCCTGTCTAGGAAGGATAACCTCTACGTCTCCCTTAGCATAGAATAGGCTAGTATCAACATAATTCCTCAGAATTGCAAATGGTAAGAAACCTTTAATCTCAGGGATATCAACAGTGGTTTCTCTTGGTACACCGTCAATAAGGTGGGTTACCTTCTTAGAGCTCTTAGCTCGCTTGTAAGGGTTATCACCTTCGTAGATGAGGACTTGTCTGTTAACAACGACAATCTTCTTCTTACGAGTATAGTAAACTATTACCTCTACTTGCTTCTCCCTTGCCTTATCTCCAAGAGTAGTTCCTAGTAATAGTTCCTTGGTTTCTTTATCGGTCTTCTCATCATCTGGTTTGCCTGGAGCTTCACGGTTAGTTTCAGCAATATCATCAAGGTTCTTATAGAACTCTGTCATCTCACCAGTACTTGGGTTGACAATCTTGCGGTTCTTAAGTTCGTCTATCGTAGAGAGGAATCTATAGCCAGCATACTTAGGATAACCAGGTGTCCCGGGCTTGTTCATATGAGTAGCAGTTGGGTCAACAAAGAAGTCTGATAATGGGATATTAGAGATATGAGGCATATCACCCTCCCAAGACACCATCATGATACCGTTACCCAGGACGAGCATATCCTGTACCCATTGCTGGACCTTCTCGGTCATATTGTTCTGGTCCCAGAAGAAGTCAATCATTGAGTTGATAACTTTAGTATCGGACTCCTGCTCTTCCTTAGTAGGGAGGTAGTTGAACTTTGGTTTACCACCAGCAATGTTAGCCTTAACAGACTCCACAATTGTAAAGGTCTCAGGGACAAAGTCGTCGGCTACACCATCATAGCCATGCTCAGTTCGCATTGAGTTATAACACTTCCAGCATCTATCCCAGACATCTGTGTAATGTTTTTTAATATACTCTCTCGACTGTTTAAAGTCAGCAGCAACTAGCCTAACGACATCTTCATCATGAGTCCTGTCTTCGGTGTTCTCATTATCGACTTCGGTTAGCTTAGGAGCTAAGTCATTTTCATTCATCTAGTTACTTTCTACGCTTTCTATCCCTTGATGGTTTGTATACTTTTAAGTCCTTCTTATTATTAGCAGACCAGTCGAATAATTGCAAGGCTATAGCCTTAGCCATCACCGTATCGTCATGCTCGCCTTGTTCTGCATTTGTTCTTCCACGTTCATCTCTGACATATGAAAATGCTTCCTTAACGAATACAATGTCTGGGTCTTTAACAATTCCTTCTCGGACAGCTTCGGCCAGATAGTCGATGGACAGAGGTTTGGTGATTGCTGTGGTCTTCCAACCAAACTTTGCTGTAGGTGTTTCAAATACTTCATCTAATCCAGATTCTCTTTTATAAATGTTAGGATAGAATAAATCCCTTAATCGCTGTACCACAGCTAGTCCATGGTTATTTACCTCAGGGCCAAGTAGGGCAAAGTTGTAGTATCTCCCTAGCTTGTCCATGATGTGTGCAAACTGGTCAGGGTCGATTCTTCCTCTATACTTGGCTACGGTAGTTAAATCTTTTACTCGAATAACATCAGCTACACAGAAGTCTCCACCTTCTATACCTTCCGCTACATCGGCCCCAATAACGTACTCATCTTCTGGTTTAGGCTTCTCCCAGATTTTAAGATTACCATAAGGATTCTCAGTGACATATGGATTTCTCTGGTCGTCATCGGCTATATCATACTTCGCAGTGTCTCGTACCATTCTCTCCATGTGAGTAAGAGCCTTGGTATTGAAGACATTTCTACCTGATGCAATGAAGGCTTCGTGAGGAGTACTTGGATACTCTTGTAAGAGTCTCTCAGGGGTTGCCATGAACTCTCGTTCCTTATGCCTTCTGAACCGTATCTTGCCCTGTATCCGCTCTTCAGGTACTTGATAAAATTCATTACCTACCTTAATACCTTCTCGCATATAGTCAATGATATCTTCTTCATCTACGGTAAACTCGGTGATATCATCGCCATCCATTTCATACTCATCCTGAATCCACCAAGGGAAGAAGAACGGCTCATAGTCATTATCGCCCTTAACAGCTCCATCCCACATCTTAGCAAAGTAGTTACCTTTACCGTTAGCGGTGGACTCTAGGAATATCATTGTATTAGCTCTATGCGGTACTGTCTGCATAAGGGAAGCTACAAGCTCCTCACCATTGTCCCAGAAAGCTACCTCAGAACCATGCACAAGATTGATAGTATCAGACCGACCAGTACCAGTATTTTTAGCAGTTGCAGTCTTGATAACAGAATTAAGTCCGATTTGATTTCCATCGTCGTCTTCTCTAGCAAACTTAATGTCACTACGAGTATCGTACTTACGAGCAGGTTTAAATAGAATATTAGAATTATCATAATACCTCTTGAACATATTATAGAGGTTTCTGGAAGCGTCCTCCTGGTGAGCGATAATGCTTGCCGTTACCTCTGGATTAGTTGATGTCCACCAGTAAATGATAGCCTCTACTGCTGTTGATAGACCCATCTGACGAGCTTTTAGAATAATCATCCTAATTGGTTTACCCTCTCTCAGGCAGGTCATGACACGGTCAATAAGCGCCCTCTGCGCTATATTCGGTACAAAGGGCACAATGTTAGAATCTTTATCCCGTATCCAGAGGTTATTCTCTCGGAAACGGTCAAAGTCCTTAGCTATCTCTAGTAGTAGCCTTTGTTGTTTCTCTGTTAGGTTTGACTCTTGCATCAAATCTCTCTACTAGTTTTTGGAACTCTTCACCTTTATCTACTACATCACCAGCTTCTTTACGCTTCTCTTGAATGAATAGATTGATTAACTTTGATTTATTGGGGAGACTATCGAAGAACTCGGCATTCTCATCCCAGATATATAACATTCGTCTATTTTTAATCATAGAATAACTATATACCAATTGAGATAATTTGTCAACACAAAAAATAGAAGCCCTCGTTAGAGAGCTCCTACTGCCTGCAATTTCTGGACTCTATATATAGTCGGCACTATATAATCACTGAGCTTTTGTAGGATTCACTTATCAGTGTAGCATACAATCCAGGAATTGTCAAGACTATTCTGCTGCAGTTACTGTGACAGCTGTCGTATCTGTCTTCTCGCCATCGACAGTAGTTACCGTTACAGTTGCGCTACCGACTGCTACACCGGTTACAAGACCGGTTGCATCAACAGTTGCTTTAGTCTCATCTGATGAGCTGAATGTCACATCTTGGACATAAGCGTCATCTGGAGCTACTGTTGCAGTAAGCTGTACTGTAGCATCTACTTCTACTGAGGCTGTAGCTGGAGTTAGAGTAACGCCAGTAACTGCTACAGGCTTCTGATAATCGTTAGCAAAGAGTGCTCCTGAATCCGTAGCCTTATCTAGGTCATACCCTTCGGCGATGATTTCATCACGCTTTACATCGGGTACTGTTCTACCGTCAGGATATCCATTAACCTCTAATGCTTTTTCCTCACTTACTGGCGGTGTTAGATTCACCACTCTCCGCACTGGTTGTGCTGTTGTCGGTACTGCCATCAATAATCTCCTTTAATGCATTGTACATTGCTTCTTTATAGTTTTTCACATACTTGTATGGTTTGTCAAGTCTCTGTCTAGCAAGCTTCTTAAAGGCGTTGATACCTAAATCAAGTGGTTTATTGATTGGCCCATAGTAGTTTTGTATACTATCCCAGTCCTTAATCTTCCCATCCTTCTTCGCTAGTGCTCGTCTTCCCTTGCGGTTAGATAGCATCTTAGCGATATATTCTCGTACCTTTAATTCGTATTCTTTATCAATGAACTCTTCCATGCAACTCCATGTCTATTTGTCCGTTTATCATTGCTGCCCAGGGCATTCGTCTATTATCTTCATAAAGGATAAAGTATTCTTTCTCTAGAACGCCTCTCCTGCCTACTAAGATGAATCCTGGGCCATATACCTCATTCGTAGTCTTGTCTGCTTGATAGGCATTCCAGGAGGTATTGGGGAATCTCTTCCTCGCCTCTTTTAAGAAACTACTTAAGTGTTCTGAGCGCTTCTTCGAACGTACCATGCGCTACCACCTTCCTATCTATGAACATACCTTGGGTCTTAGCAAGTAATTCTAGGGCTCGTAGTTGTACTTCACTCTTCTGTGTATTATCGAGGGCGAACTCCTGAAGCTTCTGAACGATATGCTCAGGTCTCATTGAAATAATATTCCTTGCTTCCTTCACCCACTGTAGTGAGTTGCTCGGTCTAGCAATCGTCCTAGAGTACGCTTCACTGAACCCGACTTCTAAGGCTGAACCATAGGCATTACCGAATGTAGGGCTCTTAGGGTCTAAGTAGTAGAGTAGCCACTTCTCTTGCTGTAGAGTGCCTTGCCACTGGTTAGCTTTTTTTACTAGACCGTCTCTTGTCCGTTCGCCGTACCGCTTCCCCCGTTTTGTTGGGGTTTCTGTCATCTATAATCTCCTCTCTTTCCATTGCTGCTTTTAGTGATTTCTTAGCATCCTCAAATACCTGGTCTATTGTACAGTCATTGATGTTAACTGCGCAAGCTAATCCCCTATATGAGAAGAATGCCACATCTCTTGGTGCTGGCTTTATTATCAGGTCCTCATTAACCTTTGGCTTCTTGAATAGTCCCATCAAACTCCTTAAATGTAAATAGCTCATCTCTTGGTGCTTCAAAGGCCTCCTTAGCCTCTTCGAATGTTATCATACCCTCTTCAACTAATTGATAAAGTATTTCAAACTCTTCGTGAAGCTTCTGCCTTCGCTCTTCTTCTAGCTTTCTTGGAGACTTCCAGACTTCGTTTCTATCCATGCTAATGCCTTTTCTATTTGCTTTCTATCAAAGCCCTTAATGATAGTATCACCTATCTTTGTAATCGGTACCCCAACCATACCCTTATCTGCTAGTTCTTTCCTTGCATTCCCATCCTCAGATAAGTCTACTACATCATACTTTACACCCTTACTATCAAGCCACTGCTTCTCTACCTTACAGAAGGCACAGGTTGGTGTCGAGTAAATCGTTACCACTATTGACACCCCTCACATTGAAGGGCGTCCATAGGGTCTACTGGTGTATCTAGTGGTCGGCCATTTGATTTGTTGAAGTCCTTTTTAAAGTCTTCATCAGTCATAGCTTTATCTATTAAAGCTAGCTTCTCTTCTAATGTAAGGTTATCACTTAGTTGACTTGCTAGACTCATCTTCAACCTCTTCAACTACTGCGTCTTTAAGGACGAAATTCATTGGTCCGAACGGTCTACCTTCTACAATATATACATACCCTTCGGTAAGCGTTTGTAGAATTTTAAAGACTGGCTTAGAATTCGCTGTATTGTACGCAAGACGGTCTCCCGTCTTTTTAAACACCTTGTCCATGAACTATATTGCTCCTCTCTCCCATAGGGATTCTATCTTCTTTTGCTACGTAGCGCTCCTTAGGCCATGCTCCACAACCGCCCTTTCCGGTGTTGCACCAGTATTGCTGGACTGGACCATTTATCCTTTGAACAACGCCACGCTTCTGTAATGTATCTTCTTTTCCACAAGTAGGACAGACATTCTGCTTCTGTAGGTATTGTCCCATATTTGGATGATTATCTATATATGGCAGGAATTTCTCATATATCTTCTCTAGGAGTTCCACATCTCTTGCGTTGTAGACTTCCATAAGTCTTGACGCCTCTTCATCTCCACTGATAAAATCTTCCCATATACTTCCATAAGTTGTCTCTGCTTTTCCTCCAAGGCCAAGATACTCTCCAAGGTCATTAAGGCTATTCGAAGGAAATCTGAATTTTCTTCTTGCGACCCGAAGTGTGTCAACAGACTTTCTCGGTGACGGTCTATCAATGCCGTTTGAGATGAAGAAAGTGTTTGCCATTTTGTCATCAAAATTTATCCCATTGTGTGCGACCGTAATATCAGCCTCATCCAGCAGGTCTGCTAATGACTGAACTAGCTCAGCCTGTGTCTCAAAGTCGTGCATAGAAACAAACTTGACGCTTTCTTCACCCAGGTACTTATAAGCATAGCACATGAGCTTCTGCGGTTCAATTTCTTTTACATACCGGAAATCCCACTTATTCCCATATCCTGCAACTATTGCTGGAGATACCTCAGTATCCCAGATAACTATCTTTGGTTCCATGTTTTCCTTTGTTTTACTACTACTCATAGTATAGCATTATTCCTTTCTAAATAAAATAGAGACTTCTCGCCTCTACCTTCATTCAGTATAGCACAGATATATACTTTTGTCAAGACTATTCTGGGATATTTTTTAGTTTTATGAGCAAGAAAACCAGTAAACTGGCGGCAAGTTATATCGTTACTGAGTCTTCTCCTTCATACGGTCGCATATCTTAGCCCGTGCATGGTTCGAATTACTAGTAGTATAGCACACTAATAGTAGTATTGTCAAGCCCCCTCTATACTTTTGTAAAAGATATGTACGTGAGTGAACTAACAGATACAATACATGACCCGTATACACACTCACGCGAACCTGTTTGTGTGTCCACCCCACCACTTAACTATAGTAAGACATAAACTAACTAAACTATCAACTATTAGAACATACATAGCACTAATAGTATAGTGGTACCCCTGTTACAGCCTGTGCATAAACTGTGCATAACTTTAGCATTATCACTGTTGACTGGTATATACATAAGAGAGATAATAAGAGGGTAAACATAATAAGTATAGGGGTATACAGATATGTACATAGATAGATATACAGATGCACGTATGGCTAGGTATTTAAACAGTAATAAGCGTAATCAGAGGCTATCTAAGCTTGCACAATGCCTTAGCACTATCAGAGTAGTAGCTAGTTACATAGTACAGTTAGTACTAGCCTTTATAGTCTTATTGCTTATACAGAGTATTACAAGCTAAGGTAACAACCAAAAGGCGATATAAGGGGGCCGGCCGTTACAAGCCGGTTCTTTTTATGCTTACAGATATAAACGCGCCTTGCTGCGTGCAACCTTTTAGCCGTCTATGCTTATTGCAACCATCATACATACGCTTATTATTAGCATTTAGCTAATACTTACTAATACTATCTCTTGTGCCACTGAGGCCTTAGGTAAGCGGTATGGTACGGCGGGCGCTCGAGTTATGCACAGATATAACAGAGGTAGCGTGATAATTATATAAAAAAGTCTTACAATTGTGTTGACATTACGTAATGAGGGGTGTACTATAAAAATAGTTACATAAAACGTAACGGTAAGCATTTACAATCTATCACGTCGGTAACCTAACGGGTTGCATCTCTAAGCACAGTAGTTACAGCTTGGCTACAGTAAATAAGTAAGCATAGCAACAGAGATACGCGAACTTAGGTGTTGACATTTAAATGATAGTGTAGTAAACTGAGTACAGTTACAAGAACGGTGTAACAATAGTTATCTGGAATGAAGCAACAGCCCTAGTGGCAAGCGGTATGAAAAGTACTACCACATGTTGTTTACTATAGAGATAGCGAAAAGTCATCAGTATATTTATATACTAGTGGTTAGTAGTGGCTAGGTTAGATAGGCTAACCGTAAAGCTTGAGTAGCAGGTAAGATACTCGAGGTATGTATTAAATATGATATGCATAGCGTATGATATGGCGTACTTGCTTATATCTTGAGCACATCTGTGAGGGGGGCGTTACGTAACCTATCGAAAAGTTGCAGTTCTTGTGAATTGTGGCCTACTAGCACTACCCTTAAGCAAGGTAGACGAATACCACTTATTAGATGCGCCCTTTACAAATAGGAACTCTGGCTGTCATCAGAGCGTAACAGATGCCTTGGGCTATGCACGGGGTATCGCCTCAGAGAGTATATTAGGGGTGTTAGTCATAACACAATTCTGGCACCCCGTCTATACTTGTGCTTGGTTACTAAGTAGACGTATCCGACCAAGGGGTGGGATGGGTCTAAGAATAACTAAGTAAGCAATAGGGGTATAACTATGGCAACGGAAGATATTTTAGCTAAATTGGAACTAGACTTTGGCCCTAACTGGTGGGATTCTACCGACCAGCAAGAGAGGGCATAATGAGCACTCTCATAGCTGGAACAGAGTCTGGAGTCTCTATTACTAGGTATTCTAGGGGCAATGGCAAGCTAGGATACCAGGTAACCTGGGTAGTACATCCAGAGGGCAGCATACACTTCTTATCCTTCGATAACGAGGACGAGGCGTATGCCGTCTACCACCTTGTGCACAATTCTCTACAATTCTCATAGCATAGCTAATTCCCTCTCTATAGGGGAGGGATATAGGTGTGCTATACACCAGAAAGGTATCATAGGGGTATACTATGAAATTATTTACAATAAATGCAACTTCTGTTCGCTCGGTCTTGAGTGCAACAGAGAATCGTAAGCGTATTAGGGAGTATCCTAGTGCGGTTGGCCGGGTTCTATCAGAATTCGGCATCGACGGGTGTACTATCACAAAAGTAAGTGGTTACTGGGGGGGTACTCAAGAGGTGTCCTTCAAGATTGAGGTGGCTACTGATGAGAGTGCTACCACTATTAAACGGGTGTGTGCTCGTCTCAGGGATGAGTTTGAACAAGAGGCAGTAATGCTTACATACCCTAATAACACAGCAGAACTAATTTAAGGGGCATTTTATGTTTAATATCACAGTACAATCAAGTAATTTGGGCAATCTTCGCAGTGCAATGGCTAAGATGGGGGTAGGTGTCGCTATCGAGTCTACCTTTATCGACAATGGGGTACGTATCCTAGATGTAGCTATCGGGGATTGTGAAGATAAGTATAGTAAAAGAGTTGCAAAAGCAGCAGAGAGGTACCAGTACTAATGGCAAAAGTAAGAATTGATATTGAGGTCGTCTCAACAGATGGCAACCATAGTTTAATGACCTTTGAGAATACTAAGGCACTGCTGGGCTTTTTAGCTCGTACTGGTGGTGTAGTAGACAATACAGGTATTATACATCTCTAGTGTAGCCTATAGCGCCTCTATATGGGGCGCTTAGGGGTATCCTAGATACCAGAAGGGTAATATATGCGTAAAACACTATATAACTTAACTAAAGAAGAAGCCCGCACTCTGATGCAATTTTGCGGGTGGGATATAGGTGCAGTTGGGATTCTACTCTGGAATCGGCATATTGCCTCAAGCATCCCTAAGGGTGTAAAAATGGCTAAAAAACTAAAGAACTTTGCGGGAGGGGTAGATGTCTAGTGAAGAACTAAAGATACAAGAGATTTTAATACATCAGCTAGAATCACGAGAGCGTGAAGAAAGGGAATTAGATTATTGTGATTAGCATTTTAGGCTGGATGATATTGTTTGGCACTAGGACTCTACCGATACAAGACAACATAGTGACCCTCGCTGGGTTTAGTATATTCTTTGAGTTAGGTTTTTACGCCATCATTTACAGTTTGAATAAGAAGGGCATTAGTAACCATTATTATGATTGAAGAAAGGCTAAAGTTTGAGATAGGGCTCGAAACTAGTAACAATTTTGATAGACCTGACTGGACTCCTGATTATAAAGAAGGATTTATTGATGGACTGAACCGAGCTATAGAGATACTGGGGGAGGTAGATGATGAAGATTGATATTGGTCAGTATTATAATCGGCCGAGGCGTGTACCAGTGCGGAATGGGCAGGAATACATTTTTACGCCTAGAATGCCATACAGAGGCTCTCAGGTACCTCACACGACGTTTTTCGCTACGGTACTATTACTAATGTTTATACTATTATCTATTTACCTTATATGTAGTAGTTTAAATGTAGTTAGTGTAGACAAGTGTGATGAAGTAGTAGGTATACAAAATAGTTATACTGGTAAAGTAGATACTGTTTGTGAGATTGTAATTAAGTAATAGATGGTGCTAGAAGAAATGTAGGACTAGTGAAATGCGTCTACCCCTTAGGGAAACAACGACAGCCGGAACCAAGAGAGATTTATGAGTACCAGTCTTATATGGCTGGTAGAGCAGATGCCTAGATGCAACTGGGTGGCATAGTGAGTGCGGGTACGGAGCCTCGTTCGACTCGAGGCAACTATGTTTTGCACATCTGTTCTACTGGCTATATACAGCCTATAGAGAGTAGATTACGTTGGTTCCTCAGCAAGGTTGACATAGGAACATCTGGAGTAGCAATAAAACGCCTGACGATTACCTGAGATGGTATGAAATATGTTTTACATATAGCGTGGATTCGCCCCTGCTACTGAATAAATGGCGAACTAGACCTTGCACAACGCAACCTGCTCTTTATAACAGGAACAATAATAACTCTAGTCGAAAGGAGTAGAATGTTAGAATATAAAGAATTAGAGGACTACCTCCAGGAGAACTATCCTGAACGAGAGGATACAGTAGGACTGCTACTAGACATTCTCAACGGTAATGCCGATGAGGTGGATATCTTCAACGAAGTGAGGAGTTTTAACGACCACAATGGGTAAGCATAAAAAATGGCAGGATAACCAGCCGACCAAGAAGTACGAGAGCAAAACCAACGTATTCTGTTATGGGACATTGAATCTTCACCCAGTACAGCAACATCTATGGGGTGAGGCTATGAGTGGCGTTGTAACGACATTACCAGATTACGAGCTACATAGTTACGATAGTAATATCTTCTATGTTGTTAAGAAGTTTGGAGAGACGGTAGCCGGTAAAGTGTACGCCCTCACTGATGAACAACTACAAGCAACAGATAGGTACGAGGGTGCTTGGTACAAGCGTGAGCAGATTAAAGTGGGCGATAAGATTGTCTACGTGTATGTTCAGAACAAGGAACTTTTTGATGAGCACAGGAAGGCTCAGGAGGAAGCAAAGAATGAAGTCAGCGGAAAAGATACTAAAGCAGATAAAGAATAAGGGGTTCTCACATCTAAAGGTGGAGCTGGAGGCACAACTCTGGCGAGGCCGATGCGAGACCGTCCGAGAGAGGACACCCTGCACCGTCAGAGGCTGTAATAATGGGCGAATCAGTTGTCCTGCGTGTAGAAGTAAGGGGTATATCCTGCTACCACGGGTAGAGAACTCTGCGACTATGAAGTCGAAGCTGGATGACCTTCCAGAATTCGCAACCACTCGACGAATTTGCGCAAGATGTGTTGGTGAGGGAAGCATACTACACCCTACCTGTGGTGGTAGAGGGTATACGGAGAAAGTGACCGGCAACTATGGGAGTGAGAACTTCTGTAGAGACTGGATTCTTGAGCACGTGTCAGAAAAGGCTCGCAAGGCACTGAGCTTCTGTAAGTTTTATTACGATGGCTCAGTTGATAGTGAGATGACATTTACACTACCAGTGGAGGACGGTAAGTATATCGTCGAGTTCATTCAGGCATTCAAGGACCTATCGGAAGCGACAGGCCAGGGCATAGATGTAGCTGGTGCTGGTATGCACATTGCAGTTCTTGTAGATGGTTGTGGTGGTAAATACCCAGTGACAGGTGCTTCACTCGATAACGGTAAACTCAACAATTTTGCTAACGAAGTGGCTAAACTGTTGCCAGCTATGTATCTATTAGCGTCAAGTGGTAAACAGTCACGTAAACTATACTACCGAGAAGCACAGATTAGCAATCAGAAATACTCAGCGATTCACGTTCTCAACGGGGCGCTTGAATTCCGCCTATTCGAGACCTGTTACGACCGACCAACCGCTGTAATTGAGTTCCTTGGTGTGATTGATAAAGCACTGGAGTTTTATGCCGACCCATCAAAAAAGGTAGAGAAGCAGGACGTAACGTTCCCTATATTCGAGGGCAAGACAACACGAAGGTTCGTGCGGACATCAGACCAGATTCGAGTAATTCGCAAGCAGTTTGCGCTGATTAAACCAGAGGGGCTCACGATTAAAGAGATTGAGACGACACGTAATGTTAAAATTACGATTGCTGAGGTTAAGAAGAAAGAGAGTCTACAAGTTAAGGAGCTCAAGAAGCTCTTCAAGGAGCACATCTCGTCATTCGAGCTAGCTGTTGATGGGCCTCTAACACGGGCTGAAGAGGGCCGACTCCAAAATCTCAGAGCTCAAGCACGCCTAACCGGTGGACATTACTCAGATAAGCAGTTGAAGGCGATGGCGATGGGACTACGTGTTCCAGAACTTGATGAGAAGAAATACATTGAAAACAATAAGCCAGCTATTGTTGGTAGGATATCAAAGAGACTAGCAGTTTAAGGAGGTAATAAATGTGTGGTATCGTGTATAGTAATAACTTCCGAGGGATGGATTCTACCGGGACAGTATTAAAACGATTTGAAGCACAGCGCTCACGAGGCACAACCAGTTTTGGTTTTTATGTCTCCGATAGCAACAAGCTGTGTCACAACGTAAAAGAGGGCAGGATTAAAACACTGCTAAAAAGAGAGAAGGGCTCAGACATTCTATTTCATCATCGGTTTAGCACAAGCACGCCAGATGTACGGAATGCTTGCCACCCGTTCTCGACAAAACAGTACTTTGAAAGTGAGTACATCGGGGTTCACAATGGGGTTGTTACTAACCCAACAGAACTTCGTATCCAACATCAGGAGCGTGGCATCCAGTATGTAAGCGTTCAGCCAGATGACCGATTTAACGACAGTGAGGCACTTATCTATGACCTTGCTCGTTATATGGAAGGTGAGGTTGATTCACTTACGGCTCGTGGAACAATCGCATTCGTTATGATTAAGCGGAATAAAGCTGGCAAGCCAGTGACGCTGTTCTTTGGTCGTAATTACGGTAATCCACTGAAGATGAAAAAGACAGATAACTCGCTCACCATCTCTTCGACAGGCGAAGGTGAGCAGGTTGAACCCAACCAACTGTACAGCTTCGATTATGACACGAAGAAGATTCGTAAGCGACCACTAACAATTCCATCAGGGTATTATGGTGGTAGCTACCGTCAAAGCAAGGGATATCAGCCAGGCTGGTATAGCAAACCAAGCCCAAAAGCAGTAGCGGAACCGAAAAAGTTGGAATCTGGGAGCAAGAATAGTGTTCCGCATATCGACATCCGAAAGGGAAGCTACGAGTCAGTAAAAAACCAGTTCCTTGAAGAAGCGGACGGTGATTACGCAACTGCAGCTATCAACGCAATCGGTGAGGCTGAAGAGGGTTTGGAGATATTAACAAGAGCCGAGGACATCATAGAGAGCATCCCAGCAGACAACGAAGACGATATGGAGAGCTGTATCGACTCTTACAATGAGCTTGAGTCATACGTCAGGATGCTTGAGCATATAGCCGATGAGCTTGAGCAGAGGTCTACTGGTGGTGATTCCTGTAAAAGGGATGACATTCTCCCTGGCCAGACATCGCTTCTAGGAGGTTAGTATGAAGAAGAACTACAAGACGATTATGTATTATGGGGTGCTTCACCCATTAAAGAAGCTGAACCTGTATGATAATCCGTTCTTAGATAATCCAGGGGGTGTTATGGGATACGTATTCTTTACGGTGTTCCAGAAACGCCCAGAGTTCCAGCATAACTACCAGAGGGACAGGTTCCTGGACACTAGGGACGTGTATATAGGTGCCTCTTATAGGGGAAGTGTTATCCATATGCTAACCCTGGTTCGGAAGTCTGGTGAGATAATTCTCTACGCCGAGAATTTTAACTTCATATTTAACGATACAGAAGCGATTAAGGCAGCGAAGGAACTATTGTCCCAGTTTTATAAAGTAAGGGTTAAAAAGACGAGCAAGGTTGTAACATATGACGGCTCCGAGGGAAGGTATGGTAATCATGACAGATTCAGGAAAATTGATGAAGTTTAAGGAAGCCCAGAGAGCACTGCGAACCGCATTGTCACAGACTGGTTCTAGTCGTTCTGGTCAATTCCTAGTTAAGATAAACCCCATCGGGACCAGGTACATCTGGAACCTTATGACTGATAACTGTATCGCTGCCGTGGGCTCAAACAACCTCGTCAGGGTTAGGCCGAACACAAAGTGGTTCGATGTTTTAACTTATAACAAGACTTGGGTATACGACATATCCCTAGTGCATCACAGGAGTGAGTTCATAGCTACTAGGGATATCTCTTATGTACCGTTTTTCTCCAATGGGGGATTCAAGCAGTACCAAGATGCACTGGAGAGAGGAAGTACGAATGTAAGAATTGACCTAGGGCCTCGACCAGAAGATAGACATAGAGTATTGACAGATACACTCATAAAGGTCTGTTCAAAGCACAATAGGTTCGAGGAGGTGTTACCTCAGCTTAAACCGAATTTTGATAAGAGGTACATAACTGTACCAGTTTTGAAAGAATAACAAGCAAGCAATACATTAGGGGAGCGGTGAGGAGGCATAATAACAACGCTATAGTCGTTTATAGTGAACTCAGTCGTAGAGCACGTTATTATGGGTATTGCTGAGATGGGGAGATGAGCGAGGCTACTCAAGCTAAGGGCGTCTCCCCAGTTTTATAAAAAAGTATGAAAATACTATTGACATTTGGGACGTAGTGTGCTATATTAGATATAGACCATAGTACGTCAGCGGAAAAGTATCTATGACCAGGACGTACTATGAAAAGGTCGTAGGTACTTTTTTGGTATCTAACAATTAGCGCTGTAGGAGTCGTTCACTGATTCACCTCCTAAAAAACTGGAATCGTACAGTCGGGAAACCCGAGCCACGTCTACCCCCTTGACGACTCGGTACCTAGTATTAAGATAAACGCCGACGAAATCTTAAAGAAGCGGAGAGAACCTGGTAGTCCTGCTCCGCCCACAATAGCGCTATACGATAAACCTTACTTTACTATCTTACTAGGTAGTAAAAGGGGGGCTAATGGAGAAGGAAAGGACACATGATAAATGACTAACACAAGGCAAGAGCTACGAGAGATAATCGTCAAGCATACTAGCGAGATGTTAGATAATCCAGGCGAGTTTGAAATATACCCAACCGGTAAGTTTTACGATGACTTGCAATTTGATATCGAACAGCTCCTCTCCGGCACAGTGAATAAAGTGCTAAGAGCAAGTAAGGAAGGAGTGGTCATGAATGAATATCCTAAGTGGGTTGAGGGAGCCTTCCCGATACCGTTTTCGCCGTGGATACAGTATATCGGGAAATACTATATACGCAGCGCAGCAGAGTACGATAGATTTATGAATCATGTAGATAACAGACGAAGATTATTCATTCATGCTAACAAAGATAAGATAGAAGACATCAAGGAGGTAGACTATGGAAAAGAAAACCGATAGAGCAGTACAGATTACATTCTGGATAGTAATTGGAATCCTGGGTGTAGTAACAATTATCTGGGGTAAGGGATGACATTGCTCGAACAGATAGAGAAGACAGCATTCCCCGATGATATGAGTGAATGCGATAAATGGAACTGGAGGTAATATTGGAAAAGATTAAACTGAGCGTACTGAAGAAGCTATCGGATGTTCTACACCTAAGCACAATGTATGTTAATTTTACATATCAGAAGTTGTCATTTGACAAGGATATGACAAAGCTGGGATTTTTGAACAAAGTCAAGGGAGAATTCAATGACCAAGTGGAAAAGTTCAACGAGCAGCTCGAACAGGAAATCAAAGAAGCATCAAGTTCTAAATAGACAGATGGACTTACTGGGCGGAGTATATGGCCTGGGACTTAAATATCCCCCACAAGAAGGCCCGATACTAACCCTTGTTATGCAGAAACCTTATAAATATAGGGACATAGTAACAGTTCATTTAACAATCCCATTACACGAAGACTCAATAGACACACGGCGCTCTATAGTAGAGGCGCAAAGAATGGTTGACCACGGCAAAAAAGGCATCCTTATTATAAGAAAAGCTAACAAAATGCCATAAAACTATTGACTTTTGTATTGATGTGTGCTAAACTGTATACAGTAACATTGAGCGATGTGCTTAGTGGGGAAGAACTTTAACAATTTATGAATATAATAGAGATAATATTTCTGATTCTTTTTGTATCAGGGATGATTTTGTCTAGTAAAGGAGTGAAAGATGAGTGAATTAGTAAGACTCAAGATTACCTCAACGATTCCTACCGGCCAGTATGCTAATATGCAGCCTGAGGTAGAAGGTGTTGGTAGTACTTACGAAGAAGCTGAACAAGACGCCTTAGATAAAACGCAACGAATTTGGAACCGTGTCTGTGAACCAGGCAAGGAATTAAACGTATCTCAGCCAGTAAAATTCGATACAACACAGACTAATAGTTATGATAGAGTGGTCTCAGTGTACAACGGTGTCGAATTATTATTTGATGAGGACGCGCATAAATACTTTGATGAAGAGGGTGCAGAATACCTTAGCGGTAGCGCTTTCTGTAGCAAGTACAAGACTAAATTCGATGCTGATTCTATTGGTGACAAGTTTGCAGCTAAGTATGGTGTAAACCCTTATGATGTAAAATCTATGTGGAAGCTTAACGGCGAGGCCAGTACCTCACTTGGGACAGCGATTCACAATGCATTAGAGCTTTATGGTAAGTACCTAGAGTTATCTGTTGCAACTAAGGGTACACCAGAGTCTGCGTTACATAAGAATGAAATTCTTAAGCCAATTGTGCAGAAGTTCTTCGCAGGGCGAGATAAGGAAAAAGCTCGTTATGAGTTATTCGTAGCAGATAAGGAGCATAAGCTCTGTGGGTTCATTGACCGATTGCTGATTGTAGACGAGAAGAATAAAATCTGCCGTGTACAGGATTACAAGACGAACCCTGATATTGAAAAGAAAGAAACAATCAAAGCCCCATTCAAGGGTAAGATTGCTGATACGACTCTAGGAGCGTACTGGCTACAGCTGTCGTTCTATGCGTATATCTTAAAAGGTATGGGCTGGACAGTTGAAGGTTTAGATATCTACAACTGGAGCGGTGGCGAGTGGAAGTACTACTCTTCTGAGGTCATTGATATTAGTTCAGAAATTAAATAAAAGAAAGGAGCATAGGTGAACGATAAGAGTTATAAGATTCTTGAAGCTCAGCACCGGAAGAACTGGACAGGTTCATTTGGTGAGATGGCTGATTATGCCATCAAGCTCGAAGGTATTGAGGACTGGATTCAGCTTACGCAGAAGCCAGATACCCCAGCGCCAGTCGTTGGTAGTGAAATCTTCGGTCATACCGAGGTCCAAACTCGCAATGGCACAAGCTATATGAAGTTCAAGAAAGTTAATCCGTCATACACAGGTGGCGGTGGCGGGCAAAAAGCTCTAGGTAATCTTATTGATATGCCATATGTTATCTCACTTCTAGAGGCTATCGCCGTAGAGGTAGGTGCAGAAAAGGCAATCAAGAAGAAGGATAATCTTCCACCAGAGGATACCGACCTAGATGAACCAGTAAATCTCGCAGATATCCCTTTTTAAGAGGTAGAATATGTCGGCAGAAGAACTCGCAGAACTCCTTGTGATTGAGATAGGTAAACTAAATCAACACAAAATAGAAGATTACACTGGTGATACATTATCCCGAGTCTGTGTGCGTCTAGCCTCTTATAAAGCAGGCTTAGGGGCATACGTCACCGAGGCTAAGGCTGCATCTTGGGATGCCGAAAGGAAACTGGCCGACAAGAAAGCTAGAGGCTACCAAGAATTAAGAGATGAAGGCAAAACTCAAGGTGATGCTGAGTCACTTAAAATCACCAAGTGTCAACAAGAATATATAGAATATATAGAAGCTAAGAAGCTGGAGGACAAGCTCGTGGGATTATCATTGAACATCCACGACCTCATTGACGCTATAAAGAGCCGACTAATATTCCTACAGATGGAGCTAAAGGAAAGTCAAACCTACTAATGGCTAAAGGCTTTGCTGGATACTCCCCGGTGCAGAGATGGGCTGTCTCATCTAGAGGTGGCAGGGCTAAAGTACCTAAGGGGCTGGCTCGCTTACCGAAAGAACGAAGGATTGAGATAGCTCGTCTTGGAGCACTGAAACGACATAAACTATTAAATGAAAGGAAGGAGGAAGATGTACAAAGTAAATGAAGAATGCGTTCAAAACGGCGTCCTGCTTGGCATACCTACACATCTCGTGGCGAAGTTTGCCGGGAGCGACTGGAAAAGTAGGTCCTACACTAAAGACGAGCTGCGCAACGTTAAGGGGCGACTAGGAGCCCTCGGTTTCTATTTTACCGATAACTGTTTTGTTCAGATTGAAAAGAGCGTGCCAACAACGCCTAAGTATAGAATTGGCGATAAGGTTAAGATTAAGAGCCTAGAACACTCTAGTAAGAACCTTGATGGCTACATGGACTACTTAGTTGGTACAGTCCAAGAGGTTATCGGGGCGTCAGATAAAGAAATCGTCGTTAAGAATAGGGACGAAAGTTCTTTTCTGCATAGTAAATGGTATATCGACGTGAGAGATGTTGAGCCAGACGATAAAGTTCCTGCTCGCAAGAAAAAGATTCTTTACCCGGTGGGCACAAAAGTTGTTATCACTGATGGTCCTGGAGCTGGAGTATATGGCAGGGTTGTCGAGTACTTTAAGGGTTCGACCATTCCATATAGGGTCAAATCTTTCAGCGGTAAAATCTATGCTAAGAAAGTTAATGAGCTCAAGAGAGAACCAGTTTATGCACCTGATGACAAGATGGTGAATTTCATGCCTGCTCATAAACATACGTATACAGAGGAACTACGAATATACTATCGTTTACCTAAATTCATAACTAAACATAATTTTGAGGATGCTGAGAAAGCACCTCAGGAAAAGGAGAAACTAATGGACAAAGAAAGCATGACACTACGACAGAAAGTACGTTACGCAGCACTATCAAAGGACGAGAAGGTCCTGCGTGAGTCAGGATTCCACGATTCAAGCGGAGCCCTGACTGAACAGGGTCGTCGGATTGTGGTAGATGTTCTCTGGGACACCCTATCAGCTGCTGACCGTAAAAAGGTTGTAGAAGCAGTTAAGGCCACACTCCCAAAAGAGAAATAAGGAATAGACTTCTTCGAAAACTATTCCGTAGCTAGATGAATCGTACCCGAGAATGGCTCAGAACAAGAAGAGCGTGGGTTCTCGAAAATCCACCAAATCATCAAGGGTATTACATCTGTGGCGTTGACTTTTGGTGGTGAGTGTGGTATACTACTAGTATGAGATACACTTACCACCATTCAAAGTTCTCAAAAAAGAACCTTAAGTATAGTAAGGCTGATATAGAAAGTTGGGCCGTGATGTACACATCAGGAATAAACTCAACTGAAATAGCTAGCAAGTTTGGAACGTCTAGTAACTATGTCATACACATGTTACGCAAAATGGGTGTTCCTATACGAACCAAATCAGAAACAAAACTAGCCGAGAAAAACCCTATGTGGGTTGGCGATAGCGTAAAGTATTTTCCTCTACACAAATGGGTGAAGTCAAGGCTCCCAAAGCCAGCTCTGTGTAATATGTGCAAGAAAGTACCACCGCTGGACCTGGCCAATAAAGGAATCTACAATAGGGACCTTTGTAACTGGGAGTGGCTATGTAGAAGATGTCATATGTTGTCAGATGGAAGAATGAATAACCTGAAGCAATATGGGCAAAAGAAGTAAGATTTGGCTTAAGACTAGAAAAGAGTTCTTAGAGGAGAATAGGCCAGACCACGCTGGATTTTTCTGCTGTGGCATCTGTGGTTTGCCAGTTCACTACACGGATATGGAAGTTGACCACGTGGAAGGTCGCCTAGGGGAAAGACTTGTCGATAAGAAAAACCTCCAGGCTACACACGTGTTATGCAACCGTTTGAAAGGTAGTAAAAAAGTAGCTCCTAAGGTATCGGAAACCGAGAAAGAGCTACGACGAACTTTAGACCTATAAGGGAGTCTGATATACTCTAAGAAAGGATTATAAGATGAGCAGAATCAAGCTATTAGTACCAGAAGACGTAGACACATTTGACGAATTAGAGATTGTGGTATAATGAAAATCAGCGTTACTCCAGTACCCGCTCCAAGGATGACCAAGCGAGATAGGTGGGCACGACGCCCAGCAGTCATACGATACTTTGAATATCGAGACGTATTAAAGTCCGCATGGGGTGAGCGAGAGGTCCCAGAGAGATTACGCTTGAAGTTTGTTATGCCTATACCAAAGTCGTGGTCCAATAAGAAAAGGTTATTGATGGAGGGAAAGCCTCATCAACAGAAGCCGGACATCGACAACTTACAAAAAGCAGTACAAGATTCGTTATGTGATGATGACAGCTATATTTATGACGTTTGTGCCACTAAAGTCTGGGGCATAGATGGTAGCGTCACCATAGAAACCTTAACTGGAGAAGAATAAAAGCCTAGACCAGACTGGGCGAAATAATGAGCTATAAACTCAAACTATTAGTATCTATAGGCATCGCACTATTGGTTCCCACCCAGGCAAGTGCCCTAAGCTTACTGGATACGACCCCTACAACTAATTTATTAGTAAGAAGCACAGACAGTCCATTCGTTATCAAGGAGCCTGCCAAAGATAGTACTACTCCAAAAGTAGTAGAGAAGGTACCCAAGATTATGACTTATACGGTGCAAGAAGGAGACAGTCTTACTTCTATCGCAGAACAGTTCAATACGACCTGGCAGCGATTATGGGATAAGAACACACAGCTACATAACCAGGACATCATAAACGTCGGGGATGTAGTCACTATACCAACAGAGTCAGAATCTCTACAGGATAGACCCGCTATATATGCCCCTGTGAGCTCATCAGAGCCTCTATATGGGACGATAGCCCAAAAGACGAGTAACTACTCATCTAACGGGTATGCGTGGGGTAACTGTACCTGGTATGTCAAGAATGTTAAACCTGACATTGGAGGCTACTGGGGAGACGCTGGATACTCCTGGTTAGTCAATGCTTCGGCATCTGGCTTCACCGTAAGTAGTATTCCAGTTGCAGGCTCTATAGGCGTTCAAGTAGGACACGTTGTGGTAGTAACTTCCGTAAATGGGAATGGTACAGTAAACCTGTCTGAGATGAATTATAATGGCGGACTAGGAGTCGTACATTACGACACTAGGTCAATAAGTTCCTTTATAGGGTTCATCTACGCTTGACACCAGTATAAATGTGTGTACAATAATAGGTCAGGTAGAGATACCTGGCCTATATTGCTCCCTGGAGAATCAGTAATCTCGGAACCCTCATAAGGTTCAGGACCCAGTGCAACTCTGGGGGGAGCAACCAAGTTTAGCATCCTATGCCGAACGGTCAAGGCAACTGCCTTTTAAGCAGTACAGAGTAGGTTCAACTCCTACAGGGTGCACCATAACGGCTACTAGCTTAAAAGTAGAGCATCTGTCCGATACACAGAAGGCCGAGGAGCATTACCTTGGTAGCCGACCAATAATAGGGATTCGTCCAACGGTTAGGACAGCATTCTTATACAGTGCCAACAAAGGTTCAACTCCTTTATCCCTTACCATGAAGCACCTTAACTCAGTGGCTAGAGTTCCTCTTTTACACAGAGGCGGTCAAAGGTTCGAATCCTTTAGGTGCTACCATAAGTCTTGATAGTGTAATGGATAGCACACTAGTCTTCGAAACTATTAGTTAAGGTTCAAATCCTTATCGAGACACCAAATATATTCGCTGGTTTAGCTCAACAGTAGAGCAGTAGTTTTGTAAACTACCGACTAGGGGGCGGCACCCTAATCCAGCTCCAAACGCTCACATCATCTAGTGATTAGGATACTTGGTTTTCAGCCATGGGAACGTCGGTTTGAATCCGACTGTGAGCACCAGTAACCCGGCATAGTTAAGTGGTTATAACATTAGCTTGTCAGGCTTAAGTCACCAGTTCAATTCTGGTTGTCGGGACCATATGGTGTCTATAGTGGAGAAGTCACCACGCCTCCCTGTGAAGGAGGAGACACTGGCGCAATACCAGTTGGGCACCCCAAAACAACCCCGTGTAGTGTAGTTGATAACACGCAGAGCTGTTGACTCTGTATCAGACGTTTGAGCCGTCTCGTGGGGACCAATCAGAGTATAGGAAAGCTGGTTAATCCGCTATGTTTGGAACATAGAGAACGCAGGTTCGAGTCCTGCTACTCTGACCAAGAATATGCCTCTCTATCCCAACTGGCAGAGGACCGTGGCTTAGAACCACGTCAGTGAGAGTTCGAATCTCTCGGGAGGCACCAGAGCCGTTTTAATGTGTTAAAGAAGGCACGCTTGTCTGTAAAACAAGTCCCCCTGGGTCGAGTGGGTGCGATTCCCTCAAACGGTACCAAAGATAATATACCTCGAATGGGGAATGGCTACCCGGCAGCCCGCAAAACTGCTTTCGAGGGTTCGATTCCCTCTCGGGGTTCCAGGCCCTATAGCCCAATTAGGCAGAGGCAACAGACCTAAACCCTGTAAAGTGTAAGTTCGAATCTTACTGGGGCCACCAATACGCTACCTTAGTATAACGGATAGTACAAGGGTGTTCTAAGCCCTCAGGTTTCGGTTCGAATCCGAAGGGTAGCACCAAATCATGCACGCTTAGTTTAGCGGTAAAATATCTGACTTCCAATCAGATGTCGAGTGTTCGACTCACTCAGTGTGCACCAAGCATGGCTGCATCGTCTATACGGTTAGGACACTACCCTCTCAAGGTAGAGAACCGGGTTCAATGCCTGGCGCGGTCACCAATATTGGGGTAATCATATAACGGTTATTATGATACCTTTGCAAGGTATTCATCAGTGTTCGATTCACTGTTACTCCACCAAAAGGAAAGTATGAGTATAATAAGACATAGTTCTAGTCTACCAGCACGTGTTATAGTAAAGCCAGGGTTACTCAATCGTAACTTCATAGCCGAATATAAGAACGAGTATGGTAGACCTAGATGCTTCTGCTGTGATGAGATGCTAGACCTCTTCATACCAGTAAAGTACGGCAACTATGTAAGAATATACTGTACCAACTGTGCCCTTACTACGAGAGCAGTGGGCAAATGTAATCACGGGTTCTTAGTTCAACGGCTAGAATAGTTGGCTCTTAACCAATCCATGAAGGTTCGATTCCTTCAGAACCCACCATATGAGTCCGATAACTGTGCAGTTCCATACAGTCAAAGTAACCTGGTTGTGCTTGTGAAAAGAGGTATGGAGTTTGGGTTAGACTCCCAACGGATTCACCAATACGGACTTGAGGCAAAGTGCTGCGGAGGATTCCAAACCCTCTAGCTGTGGGAGCGTTACCTACCAGGTCTGCCAAGACTTAGCCTGACTAGCTGTCTAGGTTAGAAAGGAAGCATATTGTATAAGAAGGGAGGTTGCAGTTAAATGTGGGAGATTGTACTCATCAGAGGACTTGGTATGGCTGGTACCATCTACGGGATTAAATCTAGTTCTATAGTAGATGGAAAGTTCACCAGGAAATGTGACATAGCAGGAGTTCCAGTGCTCCTTACCTACAGAGACACTGGAGAAACAAAGAGAAAGGGAGACTACCACAGAAGAGTCTTTGAACTCCTAGGTATAAAGAGCCTGGAGGGTTAACTCAGAAGGTCTGAGGACATCGTGCTAAGGTGTACGTGGGTCACTCCATACGGGTCGGTACCGTAGCCCTCCTCCAAGCCAGCTTCACTGGCGTACAAAATAATCTCAGGTAGACCAGTGGTAGAGTCGTCAGGCTTTGAACCTGAATGTCGAACGTTCGAACCGTTCCCTGAGAACCAATAATCCGGAGTCGTCTAATTGATAGGACGCAAGGTTCTGAGCCTTGTTATCTAGGTTTGAGTCCTAGCACCGGAACCATAAGGTAGGGTCGCATAGTCTGGCCGAGTGCACTTGTCTTGAAAACAAGAGTGGTGCAAGCCACCCTGGGTTCGAATCCCAGTCCTACCACCAATTAGTCCTTGTAGCTCAGATGGTGAGAGCGCCTGGTTGAAGCCCAGGAGGTCGTGAGTTCGAAACTTACCGAGGACACCAAAGGAAAGGATTATATGGACAAGATAAATGTAGCATTCGATATAGATGGGACGCTAAGGAGCAGTAAAAGAAAGTATGCTCATCGTGATACTTCTAGAATCGTCTGGAATGAGGATGTCTGCAACCTAGCACATACCTTATCAAGGTTCAAGAATATACGTTGCTATATCTGGTCTGGAGGCGGTCAGAAGTATGCTGAGCAGGTTATGAGGGAATACCAAGACAAGTATGGTAAGACCTTCGTAAGAGCATTGGCTAAGTTTGACCCTACTGTACCACGGATGGATATAGCTGTAGATGATATACAAGAGTGTAATCTAGGCGTTATAAATCTTATTGTGAGGCAAAAATAAAGAAAACTATTGACAAATGTATTTATCTGTGATACACTAGATATAGTACAGAAAGTACATTAACAATTTAACCAACTAAGGTTTGCCCGGCAGTAGGATAATAAGTTGCTACGCACGGCTAATCCCTGTGACACGCATCGAAAGGTGTACTATGGTCGGCATAATAATCAAAAGCTGGTTGTAGGGT